>Ga0209444_10000264_pt1 | contig 28700 bp, 26 predicted proteins | sample LauGreFaBDMM15DN_2_FD_188215 | JGI IMG/M metagenome (GOLD analysis project Ga0209444, IMG submission 188215) | Freshwater lake microbial communities from Lake Michigan, USA - Fa13.BD.MM15.DN (SPAdes) (version 2) | ecosystem: Environmental > Aquatic > Freshwater > Lake | place: Lake Michigan... | reverse complement strand
AAGTTCTGGGTAATTCATCAAGGCCAGCAATTTATCGAGGCACTGATGGTGCGAAAGTTTTTCAAACTTCACGCCAGAGGGGAATGTGTAGGGATAGGCATCATCAGCGATTAAGTTTCTTCTACGGAAATCGGCTGGATCCATGCCAATTTTTCTAGCGGCCTCATCCACAATGCCTTCAGTCACTGCCATGGCAATAGGGTGTCCCACTGCGCGGTATTGGCAGGTCACATTTTTATTGGTGAATACGACATCTAACTTGGCTTTGTAATGCTTGTGCTTATAAGGCCCGCCGGTCAAATTAACGACTTGATTGCCCTCAATGCCGCTTGTGCGTGGATAGACTGAATACGGCCCAATGCCTGTTAAGTCCACCATATCAAAGGCAATGATGTCACCTTGTTGGGTACAAGCCAGTTTGATTTTGACTTTATGTTCACGCGCATGGATATCGGTCAGAAACGATTCAATGCGATCGGCCGCAAATTTCACAGGGCGTTTGAGCATGACGGAGATAGCCGCGGTCGCCATTTCATCCGCATACACATGGACTTTGATGCCGAATGATCCGCCAACATCTTTGCAGATGACACGCACATTCGATTCAGGGATATTCAAATGGCGCGAGAAAAGATCTTGCATCATGTTGGGCGCTTGGGTACCTTGATACACGGTCAGCATGTTGTCGGCGGGGTTGTAGTCCGACAAAATGCCACGGGGTTCGTTGGTCACGCCAGTGTGGCGACTGAACTCATACACTTTCTCAACCACGACATCAGCTTTTGCAAACGCGTCTTCAAATCCATCGGTCACCAACTCACGGTTAAAGCACTTGTTGTCGCCTAAATCGGGGTGGATGACGACTTTGCCGTCCAAAGAGGCTTGCATGTCTGTCACGGCAGGCAGTACATCCCAATCTGCGACCACATGGTCTAAGGCGTCTTCGGCTTGTCTGCGTGTTTGAGCAACGATGGCAGCAACGGCTTCACCTTGCCAACAGGCTCTCTCAGGTGCAATCGCATATTGAGGCGCAGATCGAATACCTTTGAGATGCCCTAAAACGCCGACCCATGGCGTACAAAACTGTGCAACGTCATGGCCGTCAAATACCGCCACCACGCCAGGTTGTTTGCGCGCTTGGGACAAATCTAAATGCTTGATTCGAGCATGCGCATGGGGACTTCTAAAGTAAACCACATGTACCAATCGCGGTAAGCGTATGTCGTCTAAATAGGTGCCACGGCCTTCAAGCAACTTTTTTGCCCCCGAGCGTGGAACACTTTGTCCGACATAGTTGTTCTGAACGGTAACCGTTTCAGGCTGAATAGGAAGTTCATTACGCGCATTCATACTTTTACTCCTGACTGAGTAGAAGGGGACGACAGATTGGCATGCAAGACAGATTCAATCGCATCGACAATGGCTTGGTAGCCTGTGCATCTGCAATAGTTGCCCGAAATTAATTCCTTAATCTCATCACGAGAAGCGTGTTGGTGGTGCTTGGTGATGTCAAGAGCTGTTAACAGCATTCCTGAGGAACAGAAACCACATTGAAAAGCGTTGTGCTTCAAAAATGCCGCTTGCAATTGTTGTAGTTCGCGACTCTCAGACAGTCCTTCAATCGTTTGGACATTTTTTCCGTCTGCTTGAACTGCTAAGGTCAAGCAACCGCGAACGACTTGGCCATCGACCATGACTTGGCACGCTCCACAAACTCCATGTTCGCAACCCAGATGTGATCCGGTGAGCCCCATTTCTTCGCGCAAATAATCGACCAAGTGCATTCGAACAGGCACTTGAGCATTGACCGACTCACCATTGACTGTAAATTGGGCATGCATACAACGATCAGACATGAGAATCTCCTGCTTGCATCAAGGCCCTTGATAAAAGGACCCGCGCTAGATGTTTTTTGGTCAATGCGTTGGCTTGCAAATCGCCTGGCGGATCTAGGTCTGTGTCTAAGGCATTTTGCGCCAACAAAATACTCTCAGGATGGATTTGTTGACCAGTCAACGCTTTCATCGCAGAGGGCGCAAGGACAGGTTTGTCATCCATCGCCATGAAAGACAAAGCACATTCACGGATGGTTTTGCCATCCATCGTGAGAGCAACGGCAAGTCCCACCATGGCGTAATCACCTTTTCGTCTTGCTAATTCTAGAAATACAAATCTATGGTTGCTTGTGGCTAGTGGGAATTCGACTGCTATGAGAACCTCTTCAGATTGAACAGCAGTTCGGTACAGACTAATAAAAAAGTCGTGCGCCTTGACGCGTCTTTCGCCTTTGGAACTTTGAATAATTAGTGTGGCATTCAATGCCAAAGCTACAGCAGGGTATTCGGCCGCTGGATCGCCCAAGGCAAGGCTGCCACCGATAGTGCCTTTATTACGAATCGCTAAATGCGCCACATAAGGGACAGCTTGCGCCAGAAGTGGCACATGGAGTTTCACCAAATCTGAATTGAGAATGTCGTTGTGCGTAGTCAATGCACCAATACGCAGGGTATTGCCTAACTTTTCAATCCCTTTCATGGTGTTGATGCCACTGATATCGATCAATATCTGTGGGTTAGCCATACGCAGATTCAACATGGCAAGCAAACTTTGACCACCAGCCAAAATCTGAGCAGAGTCTTTGTAAGTATGTAAGGACGCAAAAACGTCCTCTATATTTTTAGCCTTTACGTACTCAAAGTCAGGGGACTTCATCTAAAACTCCTCTATAAAACGTTACCAAAGCTAAAAGGCTCAATAGCTGGGCTCATATGCCTAGGTAGTAGCTCTTCACCAGATCATTGTTCATCAGCGTGTCAACATCGCCTTTGAAAACAATTTCACCATGGACGATGATGTGACCAAAGTCAGCAATCCGCATGGCTTGTTTAAAGTTTTGTTCTGCCATCAAAACGGTGAGGTTGTAGCGGTCTTTGAGCTCTTTTAGTTTGGTAATTGTTTGGGACACCAACAAAGGTGAAAGCCCGACTGATGGCTCATCGACCAAAAGCAATCGCGGAGAAGACATCAAAGCGCGTGCAATTGCCAGCATCTGTTGTTGGCCACCAGACATTGATCCAGCGAGTTGGGTACGGCGTTCTTTAAGCAATGGGAAAGCTTCAAAGCAGAAAGCCATATTTTCAGGAATTTTGGGTCTAGAAGACTCTCTGAATGCGCCTAGCAATAAATTTTCTTCAACCGTTAACTTAGGAAATAGCCTGCGTCCTTCTGGAATCAAAGCGACACCTAAATTGACGATTTCTTCCGTGGATAACTGGGTCAGGTCATGCGTTTCCCCATCCATTTCTAAACGGATAGAGCCTTTATCAGGCTTGACCATGCCCATCACGCACTTCATCAATGTGCTTTTACCGTTCCCGTTGGTACCCAGAAGGGCGACAGTTTGTCCGTTGTCTATGCTGAGTGATACGCCATGCAAAGCGCGCACTGCACCGTAGCCGGCATCGATATCTTCAATGATGAGCTTAATCGCCAAGGTAGGCCCTCTGTACTTCTGGATTTTTAACAATGGTTTCTGGAGTGCCTTCGCAAATAATCTTGCCGGCATCCAAGCAGACCACCCGTTGCGAAAACTTCATGACCGCTTGCATGATGTGCTCAATCATGATGATGGTGATGCCAAGCTTATTCAAGTCGAACAAGATTTCTAGAACTTCGTCTACCTCGGTGCCAGCTAAACCAGCCATTGCCTCGTCAGAAATTAGTAATTTTGGTTTCGCAGCCATGGCACGTGCCAATTCCATTTTCCGTAATTCGACTTGAGAAAGCTGGTTGGACTGAACGAAAGCTTTATCTGCTAAGCCCATACCTTGCAAAATATCCATGGCTTCTTTTTGTTGTACCGGCCCGTCTTTACCGCCAACAAATGCAAATGGCACAAGTAAATTTTCCATGACAGACATGCTGCTAAATGGGCGGGGTATTTGAAAGCTTCGAGCGATACCGCGTTTAGTTCTTTCATGTGCCTTGAGCTTGCTTATGTCAGTTCCATCAAATCGGATAGACCCTTGGTAATCGGTAAATGCACCAGAGATGCAATTTATTAAAGTAGTTTTTCCAGAACCATTGGGCCCAATCAAACCAAGACGCTCGCCTTGTTGAACGCGTAAGTTGACATCGGAGAGAGCAGTAAACCCTCCAAATTGCTTGATAACGTTGTTTACTTCGAGGATTGTTTCCATCTTTTAATCAATCCTAATATGCCTTCTGGGGCAATGACTACAAATAAAACCAGCAAAACACCAACAATCAAAACATTTAATTCATTAGAAACTGTGACAGTCACAATTTGTTGCAGTGTGGCCAATAGCAATGCACCGATGACAGGGCCTATCCAATGTGAAGTGCCACCAATGATAGGCATTCCCAGCGCGTAAATGGAGTAACTGAGGTTGAATGTTGACAGTGGTTCGATGTAGCTTAAGTACATGGGCATCGGAGCACCAGCAATACCCATCAAAGCACCCGATATAGTGCAAGCAATAAGTTTGATTTTCAACGTAGGAACGCCGGAGCATTCGGCAGCTTCTTCTGAATCACGAACGGCACGTAATCCGCGTCCTAAAAAAGAATCTTGGACATAGCGCGCAATAGTGACAGAAAAAACAGCCAATACAGCCATGACAAAAAATAACATGCGAACATAGCTGTCAAAAAACCACAAGTCCCCTGGACGTGTGAGTTGCAGCCCCGTAGCGCCGCCCACATAACGCCAATTGTTGACTAGTGTTTCTAAGATAAAAACAACCGCAACCGTAGCAATAGAGAAAAATATGCCACGCAATTTGAGGGTGAGGAGGCCTACACCAAGACCCAGCGCGCCGGCCAAAATACCGCCCCCAATGATTTGAACCAACAAAGGAGCTGATATGGATTTGAATAAAACGACTGCTGTGTATGCGCCAACAGCAATAAAGGCTGGGACACCAAAATTTACATAGCCTGCATATCCGCCCAGAATATTCCATGCAGTTGCGAGAACGACAAATTGCAAGACCACAAAACCAGCAAAGAAAAAGTATTCATTCACTCCACTCATGATCGACAAGGTCAATAAACCCAAAAGTAACAAAGAGCTATAGGCAGCGTATTTCATTGAGGTTATCTTCCAAACAAGCCTTGAGGCCGAGCCCCCAACATCAAAAGTAGTAGACCAAATGAAACTGCTGGAGCCCAAGAGGGACCCAAGGTCATCATCACAATAGATTCAGCAATTCCCAATACAAGACCGGCAACGAGCGTGCCACTCATACTGCCTAATCCTGCAAGGACCACAACACAAAATGTTCGGCCTATGTAGATGCGGTCCATGGCTGGTTCAACGGGGCCCACAATGATGAGCATCGCACCGGCGAGTGCGTTGACAGCAGTAGCGATACCAAAAGCCAGTTGTTTAATTTTGACTGGGTTGGCCCCCATCAACCGCAACGCCCCTTCATCTTGCCCAACTGCTTTGATAGCGCGGCCGTTGAAGGTCTTGGAGAAATAGATGGTCATCACGAATGTGAGTGACAGCGCAATCACAAAGGCTACAAGCATGCGGTATGGAAGACGGTAGTCTCCTATTTCTAAACTGCTGCCAATGTAACTTGCGGATACGGTGCGTTGGTCCACACCAAAAGCCAAAATCAAACACACTTCAATGATGAATGCCATGCCAAAGAAAAAGGCAAGTCCACGAACGCCTGTATCAGTGCTTCTTTTTTCAAATGTTTCGTAATAAAAGCGGTAGAAGGCAATGCCAATGAGGTAGAAGACAGGCATGAGAAGCAACCCGCATACGATGGGATCTATTCCAGTTTGGCAAAGTGCATAGGTGAAATAAGAACCCAAGATAAGTAAGGCGGGGTGCGCAACATAGGGAACATCAAGCAAGCCAAATGCGACGGACAACCCCAAGCTAACTGCAGCATAAAAACAGCCAAGCAGTATTCCAAAGAGAACAGCTTCAAAAATTAAATCGACTGAAAACATTCAAATTCTTTGATAAAAGATGGGGCTCTGAAAAAGAGCCCCATCAAAGTTAGATTTCTAAGCGTTAATTAGGTTGCTTTTCTAGCCTTGTCGAACGGCGTGATTACGTCACCCTGTTTCTCAGCAGTAGGCCAGACAACTATTTGCCTACCAGGAGTTTTGAATTGATCCCAATCGTTGTCTTTGATATTTCTAAATTGGGCTTGCACCAGAGCAGGTTTTGCACGCTCACCATTTTTGTCAAAGTTGATGGGACCCACGATGGTTTTCATTTCGTTTTTACGGAGGTAATCGGCTAACCTTTTGTGATCTAAGGATTTAGTTGCGTTGACTGCTTGCTCGATCATCTGCCCAATGGCATAGTTGTAGGGAGGCAAGTAGTAGCCCAAACGATCCACCTTGGCTTCTAAAGCGCGTTCAGAATAACGCTTTAGGAAGTCTTCGATACCTGGATATTTCATGCCTGGAACATAAGAGTTGAAGTTCAGAACTCCATTGAGAAGGCTGCCAAGACCATGCATAACAGGTCCGAAGCCTAATCCAACCATGCCGCCACCAAAAACTTGAACTTGCGGGCCAAGGCCAATCTCGTTGACGGAGCGCATAATGGCCACGGATTCATTGGGATAACACGCCACAAATACTGCCTCTGCTTTAGATGCGCGAACCGCGCGAATAATGGAGGAGAAGTCTGTGTTGTTACCCGGGTAGTTTTGATCGTAGGCTACGGTAAAGCCAGAAGTTTTAATTAATTCGCGCGCACCATTAGCGAGGTTTTGCTGAAATTCACCTTCAGCCGCAAAAATGGCCACAGACTTTGCACCGGCTCTCTTGCCAATTTCTAAAAAGCCTTCCGACCAACTTTTTGCATCACCCCAAGGCGCATTGTTGAACCACATATCGTGTTGAACTTTTGCATTGACCTGGAACGAAAAATTGCCCATTAGTAAAAGACCACGTTCTTTCACCATCGGAATGATGGGAGCCGTAGGGTTGGTACCGTAAGGTGCAATAAGTAAATCGACTTTATCCACGTCGATTAGTTTTGTGTAGATTCCAGGGGTATTGGCGCCATTACTTTGGTCGTCAAACACAAGGAGTTCGACTTTACGGCCTAACAATCCGCCTTTGGCGTTGATGTCATCGACCCATAAGCGCAATCCAATTAAAGCTGCTTGACCGCCAGCACCCAAACCGCCAGTTAGCGGCATACTCATACCGATTTTGACGGGAGCTCCTTGAGCAAAAGCCATACCGGAGGGCAAGCTCGAAGCCAATAAACCCGCACCACCCGCACCGATTACCTTGCGACGCATCTTATCCATGAAAGTCTCCTTAAATCAAGAATTAACTACAAAACGAATGCTAAGAGGTAGATTCAAATCGGCTATCAGCTATTACCCTAGTCCTGTCTACTAAGCGATAGGTCTTTAGTTGGAAATAACGCCGACGCGCTCCATCTTGGAATAGTCTTCACCTGCCCACTTTGGGGCATTTTCTGCTGTGATATTGAAGAAATTTAGTTCAATCATGACCCCATTGGGATCAGTGATAAAGAGTTGATAAAGGTTGGATTCTGGGAAATATCTCGGTCTGAAATTGATTTGATTTTTAATAAATTTTTCTATGAATCCAGTGGGCTCTTCGGCTAAAAACGCCACATGGTCGATCACACCAGTTTGGCCATTGACTGCATCAGGCGGTGTTCCTATGTAATACTTTTCTCTATTAGGAATGTTGGATGGTCCCATATGGACTTGTATCGAGCCATTGACACCCATCCAATAGCCGGGGAAGGGAAAGTCTGGTCTAGGCATTACTTCAAAACCCAATATATTGGCGTAGAAGTCTTTCGTGAACTCAAGATCATTCGACCTAATAAAAAAATGGTTTAGCGAGTGAACAGGCATGTGTGGCTTCCTCAAAGGGTTTCGTGAACTCTAGGAATGATGCTAACACCGAGGACATAACTTTTTAGGAAGTGCTGGTATGCAAGATAAAAAAATTCCAAGTCGTGCAGAAATTCATGCGGTTCACTCTTTAGACCGTGTGGTTTTTACGGCCCCAGACCTAGATGAAGCGACCAATTACTACTCAGCTTTCGGTTTAGATGTTCGCAGTCATGGAAATCAAGTCGATCTGCATACAGATAACCATGCGCATTGTTGGGCTAGCATCTTTCCGTCTAGCAATAAGAAAAAATTAGAGTTTCTAGTGTTTGCCGCCTACCCAGAGGATATGCAATCGATTGGTGAACGCATCGCTGATTCGCCCTATATCAACGGGATTCCTCACCCCTTAGGCAGTAGTGAGGGATTTTGGGTAGTTCACCCAGAGGGTTTTTACGTACAGGTCATTGAAGGTAAAAAGTCTTCACCACAAAATAAGTCCGAGCCTATTACAAAGCCACGCGCACCGGTTGGAAAAGGCAATGCGCCTAATCGCTCTAGCATTAAGCAAGTGAGACCTAGGCGACTATCTCATGCACTTTTATTTTCAGCCAAAGTCGCCGAAGCGGCTACTTTTTTCACAGAAGTCTTGGGTCTTCGCATCACTGATCGCTCAGACGACTTCATCATATTTATGCATGCTGTTCATGGAAGTGACCACCACATGATTGCGTTTGTGGCTTCAGATGGCCCAGGACTGCATCATTTAAGTTGGGATGTCGCCGAGTTAGATGACGTAGGTCTTGGGATGGAGCAAATGCTGCAAGCAGGGTATAAAAAAGGATGGGGCGTGGGCCGTCATGTTCTGGGCTCAAACTACTTTTTTTATTCGCGTGATCCGTGGGGGAGTTTTAGTGAATTTTCGTACGACATTGACTTTGTTCCTGCAGACCACGATTGGCAAACTGGCAACTACCCGCAAAATGATTCTTTTTATGCTTGGGGGCCAGAGGTGCCAGAGGAATTTGTGATTAACTATGAGGTTAGCCCGCTTTCACTCTAGCCCCATAGTTTTTTATAGCACCTCGTACACGTCGTAAATAGGCCCCGTGCTCTCACGACGTCCTGTAGCAACCGCAATGATGCGGTTAAGCCACGCATATTTTTCGCTGGAAGTCTCAAAGACAGGTGTCATTCGGAAGTAATACAAAGAGGGATCTACTTTCTCGCCTTTGTTCAATTTGTCAATGACATCTTTAGGACCATGGCGCAGACCTCTGTAAGACATATAAATGTGATGACCATCGTCGGTTTCTAAAGTCAGGCGCACATCCAGCATCAAAACGCCATCTGGACGCATGAGCAACCAGTCTCCTCCCGGGGCGGCCATGACTTTGCCGCGTAAACGATCTCCCGAGAATTCGCCAGCACTGACTTGCGCAATCTTGCGACCCCCCATAGGCGTTTGCCCAAGGTCGGTGATGGAGGGAACGGTGAGTGTGATTTGAAAAATAGGCCGTGTTTGAATCATCTTGACATCCTTTGTAACTAACTAAGATTTGCGCAACTTGCTCGAAATGAGATCTTTCAACTTGGAGTCTGGAAATAAAACCACCAACATTGATAACAAAATTAAAACCAAGGCGATGATATCTGGCATGGTCACAGCTTCGCCCAAAATCAATGCGCCACCTGTCACTCCGAATACAGGCACGAGCATGATAGAGAGGCCACTCGATACTGCAGAGAGCTTGCGCGCCACATGAAACCAAGCTACGTAACTCACTGCAAAGGTAATCACTCCCCCGTACAAAATGGCTAACCATTGCATCAGGGTAGGCCATTCCCAAAGGTCTCTTTCAAAAATAATGGTAATCGCCAAGAAGAAAAAGAAGGCTATGAAGAGCGCCCAAAAAGTGAGGGTGATGCCGCTGACACTTAGTTTGGAGTTTTTCATCATGGCATTTCCTACCCCCCAAGTAATGGCTGCAGCTAACATGACCGCAATTCCTATTGGATGGTTGCCCCACTCACCGGCACTCCCCCAAGCAAGTAAGAGAGCGGCACTCATAGCCAACGCAATACCAAGTAAAGCGGTGATGGTTATTTTTTCGCGATACAAAACAGCGCTTGCTAGCAAAGCCCAAACTGGCATGGTGTAACCGATGATGGCGGCTCGACCAGAGTTCAGCATGCTGACGCCATAGATCATCGGTAGATGCCAGCCGACCATATTGAATAGGCTTAATTTAAAAAGCGCTTTTCTTTCGTGCTTAGGCACAAAAATAGAGATACCTTTGAAGTACGCGTACGAACCCAATGCCATGCAACCGATTAAAAAAGTGAACGCTCTGAATGCCGATGGCGGATAACTATTGACCACAAATTTCATCACGGGATAGTTCATTCCCCATGAAACTGTCACGATCAATACCATCAATAAATCGGTGGCATTGATGTGTGGAGAACTTTCCTGCGGTGTTGACATGGAGTGCTTAGTTTCAGTGGTGCGCTACATTTTGATTCAAAATGGCGTTTTATTTAGGGAGAAGTTATGCAAGCGAAGCTTTTTTTAAATAAGTCAGTTGCAATTTTTGCTTTAGTTGTATCTGGTCTTTGGGTGCAAGCAACATGGGCCGACACGTCAACCATTAAGCTTTTGGTGGGTTTCCCGCCAGGCGGCGGAACTGATGCCATCGCTCGCGTGTTGGCTGAAAAAATGAAAGATGCTTTAGGGGCCAATGTGGTGGTGGAAAACAAAGCGGGGGCAGGCGGTCAAATTGCAGCGCAAGCGCTTAAGGCATCTCCAGCAGACGGCAGTGTTTTGTTCTTCTCGCATGATCACACAATTTCCATTTTGCCTTTGGTCGTTAAAAATCCAGGATTCGCGTCTGCCACTGATTTTGTGCCTGTTGTAGGTATTGCAACTTTTGCAAACGGTTTGGCTTTATCTAGTGGCACCCCTGCCAAATCATTCAATGAATACATCCAATGGGTGCGTACCCAAGGTAATGGCAAAAGTACTGTTGGAGTGCCTGCGCCTGCGTCTATTCCTGAATTTTTAGTCAAAGTGATCGGTGAAAAATACAAACTAGATTTGCAGTCGGCGTCCTATCGTGGAAGTGCTCCCTTGATGGCGGATATGTTGGGTAACCAAGTTCCTGCTGGTTTAGCGGCAGTCAACGATTTCCTAGAAAACCACAAGGCCGGCAAATTTCGCATGGTGGCGGTGATCGGTGACAAACGACAAGCTGCCATGCCCGAGGTGCCTACTTTCGCGGAACTTGGCTTATCTGGTTTTGAAGAATTGGCCTATTACGGATTGTTCGCGCCCGTCGGAACGCCGCAAGCAGTGATTGATCGCTACTCTGACGCATTGGCAAAAATCATCGCGCAACCGGAAGTCAAAGATCGTTTGACGTCTATGGGTATCAACGTGGTGCATATGCCACCGAGACAATTTGCTAACCATGTTCGGTCCTACACGCAGACATGGGAAAAAATTGTGAAGAACAGTGGATTCCAAGCGCAATAACAACTGCTTTTTTCATGGTACCTGCTCTGATTGCCCTCGATTGGGGAACCTCTAATCTGAGAGCCAATCTTTTAGACCCATCTGGCCATTCGATCGAGCAGCGCCAATCTGCCATGGGCGTGATGAAAGTCCCGCCCGGCACATTTGATGCTGTGCTTGTTGAATTGTGTGGTGATTGGATGCAAGAGCATCGTCTCCCTCTGATCGCTAGTGGCATGGTGGGAAGTCGGCAAGGTTGGAAGGAGGCGCCATATCTGGACTGTCCAGCCACCTTGAAACAAGCGGCGCATCAATTAACAGCGCTAGAGTTTGAGCATCCAGATTTAGGCAGCCACAAGGTTCACATCGCTCCCGGATTGAAATGCATAGATGCCAACGGTCAAACTGATGTCATGCGTGGTGAGGAGACCCAAATTTGGGGTGCGCAATTACCACCTTCAAGTATTTGTGTATTGCCTGGAACACACAGTAAGTGGATTTGGTTGGATGGAGAAGGTGATTTCCAAAACTTCAAGACATTCATGACGGGCGAACTCTATTCCCTATTGACCCAACATAGCATTTTGGGACGGTTGATGGAAATCCCTGAAACCAATGTTCCATTAAAGAAGGATGTATTTCTTCGCGGTGTTACCTTGGGTATCGCTGGACACGCAGAAGTTATGCATACCTTATTTGCCGCGCGAACCGCTGGCTTAATGGGGCAGTTAGGTGCCAGTGAGTTGCCAGACTTTTTGTCTGGAATATTAATTGGGGCCGAAATAGGCAGTGTCAGCCTTGATGCCGTTTCAAAGGTGCACCTACTGGGAGAGGGCAGCTTGTGTGAGCGTTATAGGCGGGCATTTCAACAACAAGGGATGTCGGTTATGCGTGTTGGAGAAAACGCCACTACCAAAGGGCAATGGTTGCTAGCAAGAGAAGCAGGATTAGTGAAGTAGTCAGGTGGTTTCGTAAATTAACACATTGGCTTTGCAAACTACGCTATTTATTTAAGAATTTCGTCATCGCAGCCTCAGTGACCGAAATCAATTCAACACCGTCTTTTGAATTGAACTTGCTATCTTGAATCTCTCGAAGATAAAGCCTTATGAACTCCGTGGCACACGGCATCAAATCTTGATCGACATAGCGGGTGATTTGGATGATGCGATGAAAGTCCCCAAAACCAAGCGCCCTATGCGTCGTCTCTGGATTGCCCCAGGATTGGCAACTCAAACTTGGTAAGAAAGAAATGCCGAGTCCTGCAGCCACCATGCCAATGAGGGTGGATTGCTGGTCTACTTCAATCATAGGCAAAGGACTTTTTATTTTTGACAACAAAGGCTCCACCATTTCACGAATAGCCCCTTGTCGCAATACGATCAATTGACGATCTTGCATATCCTTTAATTCGATCTTTTTCTTGGCAGCCAGTGGATCTGATTTAAGCCCAATCCAGCGCAGCGGATCTTTCAGGATGGGCAGGTATTTCAAATCGGTATCTTTGCTTGTTTTTGAGATGAAAGCGAAATCGCCTTCTCCTGCATCGAGCATATGACGCAATTGAAGATCCGTGTTGTCATGAACTTCAATCGCGACATCAGGATAAATAGCAAGGTATTTCTTGACGATTTCAGGTAATTGGAAATACGCAATAGAGGGAATGGCCAAGATAGAAATCTTGCCTTGTGCAGAGTTGGACCACAGCGCAATATTTTTCATCAGCCTTTTGTTGGTGTCTAAAACACGTTGCGCGTCTTTGTAAAAGACTTCTCCTGCGGGCGTTAGTTTGAGCGAACGGGTCGTTCTTGTGATTAGTTTGACGCCGGCAATGTCCTCCAAATTGGCAATGGCTTGGCTTAGTGCTGGTTGCCCCATGTGCAGTTGGCCAGCGGCTTTGGCCATGGAACCGTTATCTATCGCGGATATGAAGGCGTCTAAATGCCTAGGATTAAAGTAATTCACTTTTACCAATTAATCAGATTGCTTAAATTGATTTGAAGCATATATTAAATTCCCCTAGCATGCAAGTTCAATCTAGCAAACAAAGCCAACTTGAATGAAAACAGTCTTCGTATTATTCGACTCGCTCAACCGCAAAGCTTTGAGTTGCTATGGTGGCAAAGACATTGATACCCCCAACTTCCAACGCTTGGCTAATCGCTCAGTGGTGTTTGACAACCATTACGTGGGTAGCTTGCCTTGTATGCCAGCAAGACGAGATTTGCACACGGGACGCCTTAATTTTTTGCACCGTGGGTGGGGGCCGCTAGAACCGTTTGACCATTCATTTGCAGCCTTGCTACATAAAGAAAAAAAAGTCTATAGCCATTTGATTTCAGACCATTTTCATTATTGGGGGGATGGCGGCGCCACATATCACAACCGCTATGACACTTACGACTTCATTCGTGGCCAAGAAGGTGATCCTTGGAAGGCGATGGTGGATCCGCCGTGGAAACGATTCAAAGAGATGTATCACCCTGTTCAATACTCAGAGCAACGCCGCAACAAACTGTCACGCAACATCATTAACCGTGAGCACATCAAACAATATGAAGACTTTCCATCGGTTAGGTGCTTTGATGCGGGATTGGAATTTTTAAATACCAACCAAAAAGCGGAAAACTGGTTGTTGCATTTAGAAACTTTTGATCCGCATGAGCCTTTTCACGCGCCAGAGGAGTTTCGTAAAAAATTTACAACAAACTACAAAGGCCCGACACTGGATTGGCCGCCTTATGCGAGAGTGACTGAAACCTTTGATGAATGTGAAGAGTTACGAGCGAACTATGCGGCCATCATTGCTTTGTGTGACCATGAGCTGGGCAGATTACTAGACCACTTTGATGCGCATGATCTATGGAAAGACACGGCGTTAGTAGTCACCACCGACCATGGATTTTTATTAGGCGAGCATGATTGGTGGGCTAAAAATATCATGCCTTGCTACAACGAAGTTGCGCATATTCCTTTGTTTATTCACCATCCAGATTTCGCAAGCCAAGCTGGAACCCGACGTGAACTATTGACGCAAACCATGGACATCATGCCGACTTTGATGGATATATTTGGGGCTACACCACCAGCTGAGGTGACTGCTAGTTCCCTTCTACCTGCCTTAGGAGATAGAACGCTTAACAATCGTGATGCATGTATCTACGGGGTCTTTGGCAGTGCAGTCAACGTGACCGATGGGCAATATACGTGTTTTATTTATCCTCCCGATGTTCATGGGGGAGACCTCAACCAATACACCCTGATGCCCCTGCATATGAAAGAATTTTTCAGCATTGAAGAGTTACAAGAGGCTAAGTTAATTGAATCTATGCCATTTTCTAGAAGCGCACCAGTTCTTCAAATTCCGGCAACACCCAAATCGCCTTTTTATAGCCACCAAGGACCTGGCACATTAAAGGATACGGAATCTGCATTATTTGATTTACATGCGGATCCTCTGCAAAACCATCCGTTGCATGACGTGGCCGTGCAGCAGCGAATGCACCGTATGGCTATTGAGCAAATGAAAATTCAGCACGCACCGGTTGAGTATTTCAGGCGACTAGATTTGTCTAGTTAAAAACAACTATTTTTATTGAGGCATTCATGAAAAAACTTTTCCTTTTATTTTTCGCAATCTTTCAATTTGCCTTGGTCTGGGCGCAATCAGACTTCCCCAACAAACCCGTGACGATTGTGGTGGCCACTCCAGCCGGAGGTGCTACGGACAAAACGGTGAGGTTGCTTGTGAGACAACTGCAAACCAAATGGAAAAATGGGGTGGTTGTTGAAAACCGTGTTGGTGCGTCTGGCAATATTGCGTCAGCGTATGTGGCCAAGGCCAACCCAGATGGCTATACCTTATTGGTGTCTGCTGGTCCGTTCTCTATCAACCCTAGCCTTTTTAAAACTTTACCGTTTGACACGAAAAAAGACTTTGTTCCCATCAGTCAAATATCTAGTTTTGCTAGCGTATTGCTGGTGCATGAATCTTTTTCAGCAAAAACTTTGAATGATTTTGTTGCTACCGCTAAGAATCCGAATGAACCACTTGCCTATGCCTCTGCAGGAAGTGGTACCGCGCAACACTTAGGAATGGAATTACTGAGAAGCAAACTCAAGCTCAACTTGAACCACATCCCCTACAAAGGGGGCGCGCCTGCTATGAACGATTTATTAGCTGGGCATGTCAAAGTAATGCTAGCGGGTATGGGGGACGCAAGTCCTCACCTCAACACGGGTCGTGTATTTCCGTTAGTCACCACTGGTAAAGCACGCTCACCATTGCTTCCCACTATTCCAACGCTCCAAGAACTAGGTATTTTGGATTTTGATGCGTCAGGTTGGTGTGGATTGCATGCACCTGCTGGAACACCCGCAGACATCATTCAAAGAATCAACCAAGATGTAGTTGCAGCTTTGGCAGATCCCTCGGTACGCCAAGGTATGGCGGCTATGGACGTAGATCCCCGTCCAACATCAGTCGCTGAGTTCCGCGCATTTATGGACAGCCAGTTTGCCAAATGGAAAGAAGCTGTGGAACTGTCTGGGGCCAAGGCAGATTGAGGCGTTTGATAGATGTCAGTATTGCAAGTCAATCCCACAGTTCGCATTTACTCTGGGGGATACGAGGCAATTATTTCTCCAAGCGCAGGTGCTCGCTTATTAAAACTGACTTTCAACAATAACGGTCGACAAGTTGACTGTGTCGTTCCCTTCGGTCAAATTGCATCCATAGACGCGCACCAATGGCCCAAGGCTGGGGCTTTTGTGATGCTACCTTTTACTAACCGTCTAGATCCAGCTGAGTTTGAATGGCAAGGGCGTCAAATCGCTCTTGAGAATGGATCGAAAAGTGGACAAGGTTTGCATGGGTTCGGCCATAGAAGTGATTGGACTGTGGTTGCTAAGTCCGAAGAAAGTGTTGCGTTGGAATGGAATCATCCCATTAGCAGTCCTGAATGGCCATGGATTTTTCAGGCAAAACTGGTTTATAGCGTTAGTGCACTTGGCTTATCCGTTGCGCTGTCTGTTCGCAACACAGATATTTCTTCCATGCCGGTTAGTTTGGGATGGCATCCTTTTATTCCATTACAAACTTCAAATGCTTCGGGAAATAGTGTGCTGAGCTTTTCTGCGTCTCGAATGCACGATATTGGATTAGACGGGTTAGGGATTGCACACTTATCAGAAGTTGCCGCTACTCAACATGTGTTCACTATGGATGCAAAGACCGCAAGCACGACGGCATTTGAAAACTTTAGTGGAGATGTTGAAATATTTTTAGAAAAAAATCTTCGTCTAAAGTTAATGAGCCAGACTGCGCCTCACTTACTAATACATCGTCCAAAAGAGTTGCCTTTTGTTTGTGTTGAGCCTGTGGGTTCTTTACCTGGTGCTTTAAAGCATTACACAAAAGCACAAAAAGATGGTGAACTGAGCCTATACCCAGAAGAGTGGCGACATTTGGTTTGCAGTTTGGGCGTAGAAGCGATCGTGTAAGACGCCTTAAAAAGATGACCGCTCTCGGCGATAGATGGAGTCCATGCGCGCCCAAAATATCCGGGCTGGTGTCGAGAGCGGTCGAAACCCTACAACCTTGTACCCTTATATTCGACGCGTGGTGGAGACTCTTTAATTAGATAATAGAGAACACCTCCATGTTGATGAATTATTTTTGTGACTGCTAATCAAACGTTGCGTGTCCTCGGCCTCATCCCGCCGATGACGCAACTCAACACCCCATATCCATCAACTGCCTATTTGACGGGGTTTATGCGCGAGCAGGGGATTGATGCCGTTCAGCATGATTTGGCCCTTGAGTTGGTATTGACGCTTTTTTCTTCCAAGGGTTTGTCCGACGTCCATATTCATGCACTTAGCTTGGCAGAGGAAGATCGCAGTGCCAGTGTGAATCAGTTCTTGGACCACTTCGATGCCTACCAGAGCACCATCGCACCGACGATTGCTTTTTTGCAAGGAAAAGATCCCACCTTGAGCCACCGCATTGCTGGTAGAGGTTTTCTTCCCGAGGGCCCCCGGTTTTCCTCTTTAGATGCATTTGACGATGAAGATGGTGGCGATCCACTGGCATGGGCCTTCGGTGCACTCGGACAGCAAGACCGCGCTCGGCATTTGGCAACTTTGTATTTGAATGATTTGGCTGACGTGGTGCGCGATGGGGTTGATAGCCGATTTGAATTTGTGCGCTACGCCGAGTCTTTGGCGGGAAGTCAGGCTACTTTTGACCATCTTGCAAAAGCACTAAACGCGTCGCCTACTTTGGTCGACAAAACCCTCCATGCACTGACGATTTCAGTCATTGATAAACATCAGCCGACGGTGGTTTTGCTCTCTGTTCCCTTTCCAGGTGCTATGTATGGCGCCTTGCGAATTGCGCAAGCGATCAAAGCCCATGCACCGCACATTCGTATTGGTATGGGTGGTGGTTTTGTGAACACCGAATTGCGTGAACTCACAGACCCTCGACTTTTTGATTTTGTCGACTACATCACCCTAGATGCTGGTGAGCGACCGCTACTTGCATTGTTTGAACATCTACAAGGCAAAAGAAGCGCGCAGCGTTTGGTGCGTACTTTTTTGCGCAATGCACAGGGCAAGGTGCAATTTATCAATTGGGCAGAACCAGATATTGCTTTTGAAGATGTGGGCACACCCACATGGGACGGATTGCCACTGCAAAGTTATCTATCGCTGCTAGATATGCTCAATCCCATGCACCGTTTGTGGAGTGATGGACGCTGGAACAAACTCACTGTGGCGCATGGGTGTTACTGGAAGAAATGTAGTTTTTGTGATGTAAGTCTTGACTATATATCGCGGTATGAAACTGTTTCTGCCGCGACTTTGGTCGATCGCATGGAACGCATCGTGGCGGAGACGGGCCAAACGGGATTTCATTTTGTTGACGAAGCAGCGCCACCTAAAGCATTAAAAGCCTTAGCGCAAGAAATCATTCGTCGCAAATTGCAAGTGACATGGTGGGGCAATATTCGTTTTGAGAAAACCTTCACGCCAGAGTTGGCTGAGCTCTTGGCTGACAGCGGATGCATCGCTATGTCTGGTGGGCTAGAGGTAGCGTCAGACCGTTTGTTAGAACTGATGCAAAAGGGCGTGACAGTTGAGCAAGTAGCGCGCGTGACCAAAGGTTTTGCGGATGCAGGCATCTTGGTGCATGCCTATTTGATGTATGGATTTCCCACCCAAACCGTGCAAGACACGGTGGATGCATTGGAATATGTTAGGCAGTTGTTTGAGACCGGCTGTATTCAAAGTGGGTTTTTCCATCGATTTACATGCACGGTGCATTCGCCAGTAGGCAAAGACCCAGCCGCCTATGGCGTGCAACTAGTGCCTTTGCCAGAAATCAGTTTTGCCAAAAATGATGTGGCATTTATCGATCCCACAGGAACAGACCACGATAGTCTTGGATTGGGTCTCAAGAAGGCGCTCTACAACTACATGCACGGAGTAGGTTTGGAAGAAGATGTACGTAGTTGGTTTGAATTGCCTGTGGGTAAGTGTCCTAAACCGCGTGTTGCTAAGCACTTCATCCAAAAAGCCCTGAATCTTTAAACATTTTTTCTAAATTTTTTGCATTTCGCATGAAGCACACAAATATTTAGGCGAATAAAGTGTGACAAAAGGGTGGCGTAAAATCCCTCAACGCAAAGACATCGCCCGGGTGGTGAAATAGGTAGACACAAGAGACTTAAAATCTCTCGCTTTCCGCAAGGGGCGTACCGGTTCGATTCCGGTCCCGGGCACCAATTTAGAAGGAGTTTCGTCATGGCACGTTATAACGCCGCGTATGAAATTCACGTGCACGGAGATGTCCCCCTCCGAGATGACGTGGGACTTGAACAACTGCAAGACGCTTTGCGCCCCTTATGGAAATACGCCGGAGCCCTCTCGCTAGAAGACGGCGCTGTTAGCACCTACCCTGAAGAACCCGGTATCCGTTTCGACGCACAAGAACACGCACTGCAAATGTGCTGGACGGTTCCTGGGGACGATGACTTTCGCCAAAGCCTGGACGAAATGTGCATGAACCTCAACGAACTTACCGCTGCGGGTGCTGCTATTGAAGTCACTTTTTATGACAACGAATTTGATGACGAAGACGAAGCCAGTGCTGACGAGTCACGCGACGACTTCGTCATGCTGTTTGTGGGTCCTACGCCAGCCGACATCATGCAAGCGCAACGTGATTTGTTGATCAACGATGTGATCCATCTGATGGAGCGTCACTTTGACGGTGCCGAACTCGGTGGTGTAGTCAACGAAATCGACAAGTTGTTTGCAGAGCGATTTGACGATTTGGTCAAGTCATTAGATCTTGGTCGCCCCCCGCGCGGTTCAGGTGGTAACGGCAACGGTGGGCATGGCGGTCACGGTGGACGTAAACCACGCCATTTGCATTAGCCAGCAGTCACGCCAATTCCTTTGAATTCGCCAGTGGCTATACGTTTCTGCCATTCAGCAGGGCCAGTGATATGCGCACTGGTGCCACCTGAATCCACAGCAACCGTCACGGGCATATCGACTACGTCGAACTCGTAAATGGCTTCCATGCCGAGATCCGCAAAGCCCACCACCTTAGCGTGCTTAATCGCTTTCGACACCAAATAGGCGGCGCCGCCAACCGCCATTAAATAGGCCGATTGGTGTTTCTTGATAGCTTCAATCGCGGTAGGACCGCGCTCGGCTTTACCTACCATCGAAATCAAGCCAGTTTGCGCCAGCATCATTTCGGTGAACTTGTCCATGCGCGTGGAAGTTGTGGGGCCTGCGGGGCCGACGGCTTCGTTGCCGACGGGGTCGACGGGGCCCACGTAGTAAATCACGCGGTTGGTGAAGTCGACGGGTAACTTTTCGCCCTTGGCCAACATGTCTTGAATGCGCTTGTGTGCAGCGTCACGGCCTGTGAGCATTTTGCCGTTGAGCAAAAGTGTTTGGCCGGGTTTCCAACTGGCGACCTCGGCTTTGGTGAGCGAGTTGAGATCCACCCGCTTGCTCTTTTGGGTGTCGGCTGTCCAATTGACGTTCGGCCAAAGGTCAAGCGATGGTGGGTCTAAATAAACAGGCCCAGAGCCATCCATCACAAAATGTGCGTGGCGAGTGGCGGCGCAATTGGGAATCATGGCAACTGGCTTACTCGCTGCATGGGTAGGGTACATCTTGATTTTGACGTCGAGCACCGTGGTCAATCCGCCCAGGCCTTGTGCGCCAATGCCTAACGCGTTGACCTTGTGGTAGAGCTCCAAGCGCAAGTCTTCGACCTGTGTGATTGCACCGCCTTTGCTAGATTTCTCAAGTAATTGGTACATATCGAGGTCGTCCATCAAACTTTCTTTGGCAAGCAATACGGCTTTTTCTGCGGTGCCGCCAATGCCAATGCCCAACATACCTGGAGGGCACCAACCCGCGCCCATGGTGGGAACCGTTTTGAGAACCCAGTCGACCACGCTGTCGCTCGGGTTCAACATGATCATCTTGGATTTGTTTTCGCTGCCGCCGCCCTTTGCCGCAACGATGATGTCTAAGGTATTACCGGGCACGATTTGCGTGAAGATGACGGCAGGCGTGTTGTCTTTGGTATTTTTGCGGGCGAACTGTGGATCGTCTACCACCGACGCGCGCAATGAGTTGTCAGGATGGTTGTAGCCGCGGCGAACACCTTCGTTGATGGCGTCTTCCAAGCCTGCAGAGAAACCTTCGAAACGCACGTCCATACCGACTTTTAAAAACACGTTGACGATGCCGGTGTCTTGGCACATCGGGCGGTGTCCGGTCGCGCTCATCTTGCTGTTAGTCAAGATTTGGGCAATTGCGTCTTTCGCGGCAGGGCTTTGCTCGCGGGCATAGGCGCTGGCCAAATGCGAGATGTAGTCCGCAGGGTGGTAGTAGCTGATGTACTGCAAGGCAGCGGCGACGGATTCGATCAGGTCGTTTTGGCGGATGGTGGACATGGTGTTAAAAAGTGGGCTGGGAGAAAGTGATGGGAAAAGTGGTGCGGGAGTCTTAGTGGCTTGGTTTTAGAAAAGCCTAAATCAATATATTCAACGTAAGCTCAACACCCAGGCCGCTAATTTTTGGGCTTCGGCTTCGCTGATTTGGGGGTTGGCAGGCATAGGAACAACGCCCCAAACACCAGCGCCGCCTTTTTGGATTTTGGTGGTGAGGGTCGCCACGGCAAGCGGGTCATTGGCGTAGCGTTTGGCTATCTCCTTCAAAGCAGGGCCGACCACTTTTCTATCGGAATGGTGGCAAGACATGCAATTTTTAGAAGTGGCCAATGCCATATCGGCCCAGCTTGGAGAAGTAATGAACGCACTGGTTAGCAAAAACAAAAATGCAATTTTTCGCATGCACAGATTCATAGCTATCCAATCAATAGTCGTCTAAAACAGCGCCTTTGCTGGCGCTAGATGCGTTGAACGCAAACTTGGCTTGCACGCCACGGTTGTAGCGTGGAGCAGGCGCCTTCCAGCCCACTTTGCGCTTGGCTAATTCGGCATCTGTCACATTGAGTTGCAACAGCAACTCGCGCGCGTCGATGGTGATGGAGTCACCTTCATGGATAAAGGCGATATTGCCGCCGGCAGCAGCTTCAGGGGCGACGTGGCCTACCACCATGCCCCACGTGCCACCGGAGAAACGACCATCGGTGATCAAGCCTACGCTTTCTCCCAAGCCAGCTCCGATCAAGGCGCCGGTAGGGGCCAGCATTTCAGGCATTCCGGGGCCGCCTTTGGGGCCGAGGTAACGCAAGACCATCACATCGCCTGCTTTGATCTTGCCGTCCAAGATGGCTTTGAGTGCGGATTGTTCGTCATCAAACACCCGGGCTGGGCCAGTGATGACAGGGTTTTTCAAACCAGTGATTTTGGCGACTGAACCTTCGGGTGAGAGATTGCCTTTGAGAATAGCCAAATGGCCTTGCGCATACATGGGCTTGTCGATCGGGCGGATGACGTCTTGGTCAGCGCGTGGCGTGTCAGGAATGTCGGCCAAGTTCTCGGCCACGGTTTTACCGGTGATGGTCATGCAGTCGCCATGCAACAAGCCTGCTTTGAGCAAAATCTTCATGACTTGCGGAATGCCGCCAGCGCGGTGTAAGTCGACAGCTAGATATTTACCGCTGGGCTTGAGGTCGCAAATGACGGGCACTTTTTTGCGCATACGCTCAAAGTCGTCAATTGTCCAATCGACTTGGGCCGCATGAGAAATTGCCAAGAAGTGAAGCACGGCGTTGGTCGAACCACCAGTCGCCATGATCACGGCCACTGCGTTTTCCAAAGATTTTTTGGTAACGATGTCTCGTGGCTTGATGTCTTTCTTGATGGCCTCGATCAACACCTTGGCCGATGCCTTGGCCGAGTTTTGAGTCTCGTCGTGAGGATTAGCCATGGTGGAAGAGAAGGGCAAAGACATACCCAAAGCCTCAAACGATGATGACATGGTGTTAGCGGTGTACATGCCGCCGCAAGAACCCGTGCCTGGTATCGCGCGCATTTCAATCTCGCGTAAATCTGCGTCGCTCAATTTACCAGCTGAGTTTTCGCCCACCGCTTCGAACACGCTGACGATATTGAGGTCTTTGCCTTTGTAGGAACCGGGAAGAATGGTGCCGCCGTAGACATAAATCGCAGGCACGTTCGCACGCAAGATGCCCATCATGCCGCCCGGCATGTTTTTGTCGCATCCTCCGACGACCAACACACCGTCCATCCACTGGCCTTGCACGCAGGTCTCGATGCAGTCTGAAATCACTTCACGGCTGATCAAGGAGTACTTCATGCCCTCGGTGCCCATGGCCATTCCGTCAGAAATAGTGGGAGTGCCGAAAATTTGGGCATTTCCACCAGCCTCCTCAATACCTTCAACGGCAGCATCAGCCAGTTTTTGTAAGCCGCTGTTGCAAGGGGTGATGGTGCTGTGACCATTCGCCACGCCCACCATGGGTTTGACGAAATCGCCTTCTTGGTAGCCCATGGCGTAATACATCGAACGGTTGGGTGCGCGAGATTTGCCTTCGGTAATGTTGGCGGAGCGACGGTTGATTTTGAGAGGTAAAGTAGCCATGGTGAAGTGCTCAATCGGACAAAAACGCCTAGTTTATCCCCCTTAGCAAGGCCTTTGAGCTACAGAGTTGCTTACGCAAACCTCGCGCACAATGGCGGGCATGCTGATACACCCTCAATTTGACCCCGTTGCCTTGCAACTTGGGCCCGTTGCCATTCACTGGTATGGCATCACTTATTTAATAGCGTTTGGCTTATTTCTCTTCCTAGCCAAGCGCCGTTTGCAACATGCGCCTTACTCGGATTGGGTGATGCAAGGCAAATGGGCTGTCCAAGACGTGGACGACTTGCTGACCTACGGCGTGGTGGGCGTAGTTTTGGGTGGGCGTTTAGGTTATTGCCTGTTTTACAAATTGGGCTATTACGCTGAGCATCCGATCGAAGTGTTTTATGTCTGGCAAGGCGGTATGAGCTTTCATGGTGGCATGCTGGGAGTGATTGCGGCGATGGCCTTGTTTGCTTGGCTGCGCAAACGCGCTTGGTTGGCGGTCACCGATTTCATTGCTCCCTGTGTACCAACCGGGTTGGCTGCTGGTCGGGTGGGAAATTTCATCAACGGCGAGTTATGGGGCAGGGCGGCAGACCCTGATTTACCTTGGGCGATGGTGTTTCCACAAAGCGGTTCGCTCTTGGCGCGACATCCTTCGCAGGTTTACCAATTTTTGGGCGAGGGCTTGTTGCTTTTTGTGGTGATGTGGGCGTATGCCCGCAAGACAAGGCAAGTGGGCGCAGTGTCGGGAGTGTTTTTGATGGGCTATGGTTCTATGCGATTTATGGCTGAATATTTTCGTGAGCCCGATTCGCATTTAGGCCTGCTGGCGTTAGGTTTGAGCATGGGGCAGTGGCTATGCGTTCCCATGGTGGCTGTAGGTGCTTGGATCTGGGGCGCAGTTGTGTTGCAAAATGGTGAAACACCTAATGCTTCGACACACGAATGAACGCAACCAATTGGCTAAGTAGTAAATTAAATTTGTTGCGTAACTCTGCCCCGGCAAGCGTTCCTCCAGAAGAAGTGACCCGCTCTACGCGTGAACGTTTGGGCGCAACACTGCGCGTTCATAAAGAGGCTCTGTCCCCCCGTTCATTGCGTCGTACGCTTTTGCTGTTGCAGTCGGTGGTCGATCCCAAAGTGAGTGAAGTCGAAGGTGGGCGACGCGCCAAAGCCTTGGCAGATTGGTACGCCAAGGCTGAAGCCAGTGAACGGCAAGATTTATGGTTGTTGATCAGCGAACAATTTGGTCCCGACCCCCTGAAAGTGCGTGCCGCCAGGGTCGAATATGACGCCGCCTTAGGTAGCGTAGACGAGGGCGCTGCAGAAATTCGCTTAAGGCGTGCATTGGTTTCTCCCCGCACCCGTTTGCTGCAACGCTTCGCCGCCTATCCTGGCGGTATGCGGTTTCTGGTGGATTTGCGCGCCGAGATGCTGCCGCAAATGAAGGGTAATAAGCGCTTGCTGGCGCTTGATGCCGAGTTAGAAAACTTGTTCTCCACTTGGTTCGACGTGGCCTTTTTGGAGTTACGTACCATCAGTTGGGACTCTCCTGCTTCGTTGATCGAAAAGCTCATCAAGTATGAAGCCGTGCACGATATTCGCAGTTGGGCGGATCTTAAAAACAGGCTTGACAGCGATCGCCGCTGCTACGGTTTTTTCCACCCCAGTTTGCCCAACGAGCCGTTGATCTTTGTGGAAGTTGCTTTGCTTGACGAGATGGCCGACAACATCATGCCCTTGTTAGACGAGACCGCTGCCAATTCGGATTTGCACAAAGCCTCGGTTGCTATTTTTTACTCCATCAGTACGACACAAACTGGCTTGCGTGGCGTCAGCTTTGGGGACTCGCTGATTAAGCGGGTGGTTGAAACGCTACGCTCTGAATTCCCAAAGCTCAAAACTTTCGCTACTCTTTCGCCTATTCCTGGATTTAGAACCTGGTTGGCTAAAAACTTAGAGCCAATGCTTGAGAAGTTAACCGACAAAGAACTTTCCCTTTTGGGGCGCGCCTTGAGTTTTGAGCCGCCATCTTCCATCCATGTGATCGCAGCATTAGAGCAACCTGAGACCTTGGCGAGTCTTTCTGTCAAATCGCCATTACGTGAATTTTTGACCCGATGCGCTGCTGAATATTTGGGGCGTGCCAAAGAGGGCGATATGGTGCTAGACCCTGTAGCGCGTTTTCACCTAGGCAACGGTGCACGGATTGAGCGTATAAATTTCTTCGCCGACCCATCACCCAAAGGTATCAGACAATCACACGGCTTGATGGTCAATTATTTATATGACCTCAAACGTATAGACAAACACCGTAAACAACTAGATTCGGGGGAAGTTCCCGCTTCTAGCCAGGTGGAGGATTTGTATTTCAGCAACTGATTTACATGACCATAAATTCAAAAAAAGGAGACACAACTATGAATAAGACTTTTACAAATACCCGCCGCCAATGGCTTGGACTCTCAGCTGCAGCGCTTGCCACTTTTGCGCTGGATGTTCATGCAGAACCAGGCTGGCCCAACAAACCCGTCAACTTGATCGTGCCTTTCCCAGCCGGTGGAGGCACGGATACCTTTGGCAGACCTCTCTCCGCGCAGTTTTCAAAACTTACTGGTAAATCACTGGTGATCGATAACCGTGGCGGCGCTGGCGGCAACTTAGGCGCTGGGGTTGCAGCTAAAGCTGCGCCTGACGGTTACACCTTGTTTATGGGCGCGGTGCACCACTCCATTGCGCCGTCCATGTACCCCAAACTTGACTACGACTTAGAGCGCGACTTCATCCCTTTAGCCATTGTTGCCAGTGTGCCGCACGTTTTAGTCGTCAACCCTAAAAACATGCCTGTTGCTGACTTCAAGGCATTTTTGGAGGAAGTGAAATCCAAGCCTGGTCGTTTTAACTACGGATCAGCAGGCGGCGGCACATCGCACCATTTGGCGGGTGAGCTTTTCAAAATGCAAACCAAAACATTTATTACCCATATTCCCTATCGTGGAGCTGGTCCGGCATTACAAGACTTGATCGCTGGAAATGTAGACATGATGTTTGATGGACTCGGATCATCTGCCCAACATATCAAAGGCGGACGCATCAAAGCCTTGATGGTGTCTGGTAACAAGCGAAATCCAGCTTTCCCAGATATTCCTTGCGCTGCAGAATTTGGTTTGCCTGATTACAACGTCACAACTTGGTATGGCCTATGGGCTCCTAAAGGAACCCCCGCAGATGTGCAAGCCCGCGTCATTGAAGAAGTGCGTAAAGCCGCTGCCACCGATGACATAAAAACCAGTTGGTCCAATAGTGGCGCTGAGTTTCCCAACTTAACCGGCCCGCAGTTTGGTTCTTTTGTAAATAGTGAAATCAAAAAATGGGCAGGTGTTGTCAAAGCCTCAGGCGCCAAGTTAGATTAAAAGTTAGTTTCTTTCTTTAGTGTGAGACGATGAACCACAACCTGTATGCAGCGCTGCGCGCCCAATTTCCGAACAACTTAGACACCATTGCCGTTGAAACCGATGACGGATTAAATTACAGCTGGCGCGACTTAGAACGCGCCAGTGCGATGTTGGCTAACTTGCTTGAAGGATTGAACATTCCTCAAGGCGCGCGTGTTGCAGTCCAGGTAGAAAAGTCGGTCGAAGCCATGATGCTCTACCTCGCCACATTGCGGGCGGGTTATGTTTTCTTGCCACTCAACACCGCCTACCAAAGCGCAGAAATTCAATACTTCATCGATAACGCCGAGCCTGCAGTGGTGGTGTGTAGTGGTGCCAACTTTGGCTGGGTCAGCAAAATTGCTTTTAAAGCGGGAACGCAATACGTCTTCACCTTGAATGACAACAGAACCGGTAGCTTGTTAGACCGTGCTGTGCATTGTTCAGACAAACACGCAGTAATTGAAAACGCTGCAGACGACATGGCTGCCATTTTGTACACCAGCGGTACAACCGGACGCAGCAAAGGCGCCATGTTGTCGCACGAAAATTTGCTCAGCAACGCCCAAACCCTCAAAACCTATTGGGGCTGGCGCACGGGTGATGTGTTGATACACGCATTACCCATTTTTCATGTGCATGGATTGTTCGTTGCCATTCATGGAGCATTGCTCAACGGCAGCAAGATGATTTGGATGTCCAAGTTTGACCCCAAGTATGTCATTCAAAAAATGCCAGAAGCCACAGTGTTTATGGGCGTACCCACGTTGTATGTGCGTATGTTGACAGAAGCTTCGCTGACAAAACAACAAGCTTCGCATATGCGTTTGTTCGTTGCAGGCTCTGCGCCATTACTCATAGAGACTTTCAAAGCATGGCAAGACCGAACAGGCCACACCATCTTGGAGCGCTACGGTATGAGCGAAACCGTCATGCTCACCTCCAACCCGTATGCGGCAGATGCGCGTTACCCAGGCCAAAGCGAACGCAGAGGCGGCACAGTTGGGTTTCCATTGCCTAGCGTGCAATTGCGCGTGCACAGCGATGACGGCGTGGAATTACCCGTTGGTGAAATTGGTGGCATCCAGGTTAAAGGACCGAATGTTTTTTCTGGCTACTGGCGTATGCCTGAAAAGACCAAAGAAGAATTCACTTCAGATGGTTTTTTCAAAACCGGAGACATTGGCAAGATCGATGAGCGCGGCTATGTTGTGATCGTTGGTCGTAGCAAAGACTTGATCATCAGTGGTGGTTACAACGTCTATCCTGCTGAAATTGAAGGCTATATCAACGACATGACTGGCGTTGCCGAAAGCGCATTAGTGGGTGTACCGCATCCGGATTTTGGTGAGGTTGGTGTGGCAGTGGTGATTGCCAAGCCTAGTGCCACGGTTTCTGGGGACGCTGTGATTGCTGCTTTGAAGTCGCAGTTGGCTAACTTTAAGATTCCGAAGAAGTGTTTTGTTGTGGATGCTTTACCGCGAAACACTATGGGTAAGGTTCAGAAGAATTTATTGCGCGATCAATATAAGTTGCTCTTCTGATTTTCTAGTTGGTTGGGTTGTTGTTTTCGTTTTCGTGAAGAGTTCTTTCGCTCCGCCAAGCCGATCAGCCAGTACTTGCTGTGGCTCCGAGCTTCGCTCTTTATGGAGCCACATCAAGCACTGACTACTCGTCTTGGCTTCGGGTGGTTTTTAGGCTACTGTGAATTCGGATGCCTTGTGAATGCAGGTTGTCTTAGAGAAAACAAGCACTGCAAACTCAAAAAGAGAGTGA
>Ga0209444_10000261_pt1 | contig 28811 bp, 19 predicted proteins | sample LauGreFaBDMM15DN_2_FD_188215 | JGI IMG/M metagenome (GOLD analysis project Ga0209444, IMG submission 188215) | Freshwater lake microbial communities from Lake Michigan, USA - Fa13.BD.MM15.DN (SPAdes) (version 2) | ecosystem: Environmental > Aquatic > Freshwater > Lake | place: Lake Michigan... | reverse complement strand
ATCGAGCGGCCATAGAGGGTGCCCTCGGGCGTTTCCTCCAAGGCGGTGAGGCCGCCTTGGCCTACTTTTTCTAGGGCCTCTTGAACCGTCAACGCTGACTTGAGCGGGACCGATGGGGTGACTGCCGTTTCGGAGCCATTCTCTGAGGGTATTGGCAGCGCCGTGGTGGCCGTGGTGGCCGTGATGACCCAAATTTTGCCCAGCGGACGTTCCTGCCAGAAGGGGTAGGGTTCCCATTCACCGGCTGAGTTGAGGAGTTCCCGATTTTTTTTGCGGACCTGACGCGCTCGTTCGGCGTCGGTCATCCATCCGCATGGAGCATTCGGCCGTTTCAGAGATTCTTCGACGCCAAGGATGATCGGCTTGGTGGTAAACAAGCGCTCCTGCACACGCACGGCTTCGACAAAGGGGGATTTGCCCGCGTCGGCGGCGACCGCCATAAGACCCAGTAGGGCACTCCAATCGACCATGCCGGATCGGGCGAGAGCGCAGGGGTGTCCATCGCGCATCCGCAACTCATTGGCACTGACCAGCACGTAACCCATCTCGTCGAGCCCGCGGCGTCCGGCGCGTCCAAACATTTGCAGGATCTCGTCACCCCTCAGAGGAATCTCACGACCCTCCCGCTTGTACTGTGCGGCCGTGATGGCCACCGAACGCAGGCTGAAGTTGATGCCGGCGGCCAACCCCATCGTGGCCACGACGACTCGGAGTTGGCCTGCCTTGGTGAGGGGCTCAATGACTCCGGCGCGCACCGCGTAGCTCAAACCACTGTGGTGATAGGCCACTCGGGATTTGAGCATCTTGGCCAGGGGTTCGCCGACGAGCCGTTTCTGGGCCTCGGTTAATTGCAGCGGATGCGGACAGGGCAGTTGTCGGGCTATGTCCGAGGCGAGTTCTTCGGCGTGGGCTCGTCGGGGTGCGAAGAGCAGCACCGGCCCCAACCCCTCGGCCAAGGCCTTAGCGCACAGGCGTGGCCAGTAGCTGCGGATCTCCGGCGGCAATCGCCAGTTGAGTTCGTTGGCGAAGACCTCGTCCAGTGGCACGGGACGGACGGTGTGTTTGACCACTTCGACGGCACGCCCCAGACGGCGCAGCCAGTTGGCCACCTGATCAGGGTTGGCCACCGAGCCGCTCAGAAGTAGCAGCTGCGTTTGCGATGGAGCCAGCGCCAGAGCCAGTTCGTAGTTCAGCCCTCGGTCTTCATCGCCGAGCATCTGGTATTCGTCGACGATGAGCAGGGTGGGACCATCGCCTCGGATGAGTCTGTTTTTCTGTGTTTCGAGGGTGGCGACAAGAATCGGGGCGTCGAGGTTCTCGGATAGGTCGCCGGTGGCGATACCTACGTTCCAACCCCGGGCTCGCCATTCGGCCAGCTTGTCGTTGGCCAACGCCCGAGTGGGCACTGTGTAAATGGCCTGCCCCCGATGTTTGCCCGACTTCGACCACAATTCGAACACCAGCGTTTTGCCAGCGCCGGTGGGCGCATGGATGACCACGTCCTTGCCTGCGCGCAGTGCCGACACGGCCTGCTGCTGCCACAGGTCGGGCACAATGAACTGTTGCAGGCCCGCAGGTGGATCGGGGGTTTCCGGTGGGGCAGCGAACGGAGGCACGCCTGAATACTACGATCGACTGCCAAAAGCACCAACAGCTTCGAAGACTCTGGTTTGAATGGAGTGGAGTCCGGGATCGCGGTGTTCTGTGCTTGATGAGGTGTGACTTGCGGATTGAGCCAACGCGTTGGATCAGCAAACTCTCCGGCGTGCGTTCGTCTGCGCCTCCATCTGCCCGTCGTGTGGTCGTGAAGCTTGGAACCGGTGTCCTTACCGATGCCTCCAAGCGGCTCGACTTGGTTCAGTTTGCTCAACTGGTGGCGCAAATCGCTCGACTCCGGTCGGCGGGCCACGAGGTCGTAGTAGTGACCTCGGGAGCCGTCGGGGCCGGCATGGGAGTGCTCGGTTATGATCGGCGTCCGGGGAGTCTGGCCGAACGACAGGCCTGCGCTGCGGTCGGGCAATCGCGGTTGATGGCTTTGTACGAGTCGCTCTTCCGCCACTACGACCAACCCGTGGCTCAAGTGCTTTTGACCCACGACGACTTGGCTGACCACACCCGGCACCTCAATGCGCGGAATACCCTACTGACCCTTCTAAAGCACAAGGTCCTGCCCATTATCAACGAGAACGATGTGGTGTCGGTGACAGAGTTGAAGTTCGGAGACAACGATCGGTTGTCTGCACTGGTAGCCAGCCTCTTGCCGGCCGATTTACTCGTCATTTTGACGACGGCCGACGGCTTAATTGAGAACTTCGGAAAGCCGGAGGCCCGTTTGCTGGAGACGGTGGAAGCGGTCGATGCGCGGATCGAAGCCATGGCCGGTGGGACCTCGAGCGAGACCGCCACCGGTGGCATGACCACCAAGATTTTGGCCGCGAAGATCGTCGTTCGCTCGGGCATTCCCTTGGTCATTGCTCCAGGGCACCGGCATGACGCCTTGGAGAAGATCGTGAGTGGCGAGTCCGTGGGTACCCGTTTCTTGGCCGGCTCTGGCCGCCTCTCGAGTCGCAAGCGTTGGATCGCCTTCTACCACCATGCCGAAGGAACCCTGACGGTGGACGCTGGAGCCGTGGTGGCGCTGAGGGATCACGGGCGCAGCCTGCTTGCTCCGGGAATTATTCGCTGCGAGGGAGAGTTTCAGGCAGGCGATGTGGTTCGAATTTGCGATCCGGAAGGTCGGGAATTGGCCCGAGGTCTGGCCGGTGCCTCTGCGGCTGAGGTTCGCGAACGCTCTCAAAAGCAGGCAGAGATTATCCATCGAGACGATCTTGTGGTGCTCTGAATCCTCAGCCCATAGAACACCAATTCCATGCCCAAAGCCCCATCCCGACGACTTGCCCCCATCCGACAACTGCTCGAGGTGATGGCCGCCCTTCGCGCTCCGGACGGATGCCCTTGGGATCGCGAGCAAGACCACCGTTCCCTCCGTTCCCATGCCGTGGAGGAGGTGTATGAATTGATGGATGCGATCGACGCCGGCGATGATGTGGAAATGGCCGAGGAGTTGGGAGACCTGCTCCTTCAGGTAGTATTCCATGCCCAGTTGGCGCGGGAGCGTGGAGTGTTTGATTTTGATGCGGTCTGCCAGCACTTGGTGGACAAACTCATTCGCCGCCATCCCCATGTCTTCGGATCGGTGACGGTGAAGAATATCGATCAGGTCTGGGCCAATTGGGAATCCATCAAGAAGACCGAGAAGGCGGGTTCTAAGCATGAGCGGAAATCGGCTTTGGATGGGATTCCGCGACACCTGCCCGCATTGATGCGTTCTCAGAAACTGCTCAAAAAAGCAGCCAAGGCCGGGTTGGCCACGGTTCCCCCGAAACCCAAGGCAGGTGATCGCAAGGCCATAGCTGAGGCGTTGTTCGAGTTGTCGGCCCAGTGCCAGGCAGCCGGTTGGTCGGCCGAGGAGTTGTTGCGCGCCGAATCGCAGCGCCGGGAGTCGGTTTGGCGTCAGGAAGAGCGACGCCCAGTGGCTCAGAAAACCGCGTAACCGAATCGTTAAAGAGCATTAGATTGTCAGGAGTAGGGTTGCAGTGCCCGCAGGTGATTTTTGGCGCTGAAAGTAGATTTCAGGCCCGTGGTTTCGGTTCTTTCTTTGATTGGCAAGATTCCTGCGGTAGCTTGCGGGTCGATGTCCGCGGGACTTCAACTCAGCCAACGGCTTTCCCAGCAGATGGTGCTGTCGCCGCAGCTCCAGCATTCGCTGGCGCTTCTGCAGGCGCCGGTGTTGGAGCTCAAGGCGATGGTGGAGCAAGAGCTCCAGTTGAACCCGGTTCTGGAAGAGATCGGATCCCTTGAGATTGATGTCGAGGCCCGGGAAGCTCAGGCCGAGGCCGAAGCCGCGGCTGCCGATCCCTCGGAACCCCCTCTGGATGTTCAGTTTGATCCGGCGCGCGAAAAGCACGACGACGAGCCGGTTGATCGTTTTTCTGAAGATCTCCAGAAGCTCCTCAAGATGGACGAGGAATGGCGCGAAGTTTTCGCCCAGAACAACACGGTCAATAAGGTCACCCAAGAGGATGAAGAGCGCCGTCAGCACCTCTTTGATTCCCTGACCACGGGCCAATCCTTGCAGGAATACTTGCTGGAGCAGGTGCGCTTCACCGAGTTGACCCCCGAACAGCGTGAAGTTTCCGAATTACTCATCGGAAACATCGACGACCGAGGTTACCTGACGGCCCAACCCGAAGAACTCACCTTCTCCACAGGCTTCTCGACCGAGCGAATTCTGGAAGTGCTGTCGGTTCTCCAATCCTTCGAACCCCCCGGTGTCGGGGCTCGAGACCTTCGGGAGTGCCTGATGCTCCAGATGGAGCGAGCAGACCGGACTAACGATCTCGAGTACCTCATCCTCCGCGACTACATGGAGGAGTTGGGTAAACGGCGATTCCCCGAGATCGCGCGCCAATTGGGCATCACCCCGTCCGAGGCCCAGGAGGCGGCGGGACGGATCGCCCGGCTCGATCCGAGGCCGGGTTCCGATTTTTCCCGCGATCCTGAACAGTACGTGGTGCCGGAGTTGGAGGTCATCCGCCGCGTGGTCGATGATCCCAGCCCGGACATCAAGGCGACGGATATCGAAGATCCGCCCTCGCTGGCGGAGATCCTGAGCGACCCCGATGAAGACGATGAGGTAATCACTCACCTGCGCTACCGCCTCTCGATGCAAACTCGCGAGGGACTTCGTCAGTGGCGATTAACTCATCAGGATTCGGTTTCAGAGGTCCTTCTGAACGCCCTGAGCGAAGACCTCACCCGCATCGTGCGGGGTGAAGAACGCTTGTACCACCGGTTCTTGGGGAAGGCCTCCTTCAGCTCGGCCGCCGACAAACGCCTCAAGGCCTGTGCCGAACAGTTGTCATCCGAGGAAATGAAGGTGGGTGGCGGTGCGACTGAGGTCTTGGTGGCCGATCTCAATCGAATCTTTCTGTGCGATTTTTTACCGATTACTGAGACGCGTCAAAAGGTGGAGTACGACGTGGCTGGCAAGGATGAGTTCATGCCCCAGTTGCGCATTAGCAGCACCTACAAGGATTTGCTGGCTCAGTCGGAAACTTCCGCCGAGGTCCGGGAATACGTGCGCGACAAGATCAAGGCCGGCAAGTTTCTCATCAAGAGTCTCAACCAGCGCCAGAGCACCATTTTGAGCATCGGCCGTGAGATCGTGAAGCGTCAGCGAGATTTCATGGAACAGGGAGTCGAGCACCTCAAGCCCATGACCATGGTCATGGTGGCCGAGGTAGTGGGTGTGCACGAGACGACCGTGAGTCGTGCCGTTTCCGGCAAGTTTATGCGCACGCCTCAGGGGATCTTCGAGATGAAGTTCTTCTTCACCTCCGGTGTGGCGACGGCCGACGGTCAGACGGTGTCCAACACCTCGGTAAAGAACATCCTGGCTGAGCTCATCGCCGGTGAAAACCCGTCCAAGCCTCTCTCCGACGATCAGTTGGTCAACAAGCTCAAGGAGAAGAACGTCATGATCGCCCGGCGCACGGTCGCTAAATACCGGGCTGAGCTGAACGTGCTGCCCAGCCACCTGCGGCGCACGTATCAGTGAGGCACGCCATTTCCGAGGGCTGAACGAGGGCTGAACGGGGGCTCAATGTGGGCTCAATGTGGGCTTAAATGTGCTGAAAAACGGGCTTCGATTCTGAAGTCTTCTGACGTCAGTTCGCGATCCGGGCTGGATCTACGATGACGTGGCGGATCTTTTCGCGCTTCCAAGTGTAGGTAATGTGCACCTTGCCATCGCGGGCCTGCACCACCGCCGGATAGCTGAGTTCGCCCGGGTTATGGGCGAGGTCGGCTTTGCCCGGTTCCTGAGTGCTTTCGAGGTCGGTGACATGCTTCCAGGACTTGCCGTCCGACGTAATGGCCAGCCCGATCACGCTGCGGTTCTCGGCCAGCGGGTTGTAGACCAGCAGCGCTCGGCCATCGCGCAGGCGCACTGCATCGATGCCACTGTTCGGGTTGGGCAAGCGGGTCTTGACCAACGGAGTCCAGGTGCGGCCCTGATCGCTGCTCCAGTGCTCGCCGATCACCTTTTGTCGGGTGCGAACCAGGCTTTGGATGCGGCCGCCGTCCCAAACCAGCACGGTGGGTTGAATCGCGCCCCATTGGTCGGCGGTATTTAGTGCGCCGGTGCGATGCCACTCAGTGAAGGGAGGTTTAGACCACTCCATGTGGAGCCGCCAGCCAGCATCCTCGGAGCTGGCTCCGCAGAGAAGGGTGCCATCGGCCAAGAGCACGGGCTTGTTGCGCACGGGCCCTACTTGGCCGTCGGGCAATCGGCGCGACTTGCTCCAGGTGCGCCCGCCGTCCTTGGATTCTTGAACGCGTCCCCACCACGTGTCCGGGCTCGGGCCGACCTTGTAGAAGAGCCACAGGCTACCGCCGGGTTGCTGCCAGAGCACTGGGTTCCAGCAAGCGTATTGAGGGGCGCCTGCGTCTTCGGTGCCTCGGGCCACTTCGACGGGTTTGAGCCACTGATGCTGCGGTTTCTTGGAGAACCAGATCACCACGTCTTTGGCCCGTTCGGCGGTGCCCCCGAACCAGGCTGCGGCCATCCCCTGGGGTGTCTCTTCGATGGTCGAAGCGTGGGAGGACAGCGTGGGCGGCTTGTCGGCCAAGTATTGCAACTTGATCACCGGAGAATTTTGCGCCCCCAAGGCGCATCCGATGACGGCAAAAAGACTCAAAAACCGGCGGGGCATTTGTAAATCATGGAGACGAACTCCCAGAGTTTCAGCCACAAAATGGCTCCAAAGCTCAAGATGGGTGACTTATTCCTGCGGGGATTTTCTGCTTCGACGGCGGACTCCCTGTGAATCCCGGTTCGCCACCCGCGGGGGCTTGTTGCAGAATCACCGGCGTGGCGCTCATCGATGTTCAGGGACTGACGCGGTCGTTCCGTACCTACAAAAAGGCTCCGGGGTTCTCCGGGGCTCTCAAGGGATTGTTTCACCGCGAGTACGAGACGGTGTTTGCGGTGAAGGATGTGTCGTTCCAGGTCGAGGAGGGGGAGTTTGTGGGCTTCCTCGGGCCCAATGGGGCCGGCAAGACCACCACCCTCAAGATGCTGGCCGGACTGTTGTACCCGACTTCGGGCACCGCTTCGGTGCTGGGCTACGTGCCGTGGGAACGGGCCGATGGTTACCGCCGTCAGTTTGCCCTCTTGCTGGGGCAGAAAAATCAGCTCTGGTGGGATCTTCCGGCCCGGGATTCGCTCGAACTGAATGGGCGCATTTACGGTCTAGCCCCCGAGGCCTTCCGGCGAACGGTCGATGAAATGAGCGAGCTCCTCGGGGTTCGCGACAAGCTTTCCACCGCAGTCCGCGAATTGTCCCTGGGCGAGCGGATGAAGTGCGAATTAATCGCCGCGCTGCTCCACCAACCAAAGGTGCTCTTCCTCGACGAACCGACCATCGGTCTGGACGTGGTCTCCCAGAAGGTGGTTCGGGAGTTCTTGCGCGAGCACAACCGGCTACGCAAGACGACCATCCTGCTCACGAGCCACTACATGGCCGATATTCAGGAGTTGTGCGACCGGGTTATCATCATCGATCGGGGTACGGTGTTCTTTGACGGGCGCTTGGCCGAAATTCTCGACCGTTTTGCGGGCTTTAAAATTATCACGGTCACTCTGGAGCAGGCTTCCGGGTTCGCTTCGGTGCCCTTGGCAGAATTGGGAGAAGTGCTGGAACAGAGCTCGGCTCTGGCCCGGCTGAAGGTGCCGCGGGAATCGGTCATCGCTACCTGCAAGGTGTTGCTCGACCGACTGCCGGTGAAGGATTTTGCGGTCGAAGAGGTTCCCATTGAGGATATCATCCGGCAGGTGTTCGAGAGGCGTTAAGCCGGAACGATTCAATTGGATCGGTCGTGCTGGCTGCGTCTTCTTCCGCAAGAGCTTCGTTGTTCGCTCGTTACGGACCTTCAATGGGTCCGCGCCTCGCTCTCGCCTCGTCTTGCGAAAGAATCCGCCACGCCATCCCTTTCCTCCCAACTGAATCGTTCCGGCCTAGCCGGAACAATTTCACTGGATCGGTCGCGCTGGCTGCGTCTTCTTCCTCAAGAGCTTCGTTGTTCGCTCGATCTGGATCTCAACCATTGGCCTTCAATCGGCCCGCGCCTCGCTCTCGCCTCGTCTTGCGAAAGAATCCGCCAGGCCATCCCTTTCCTCCCAACTGAATCGTTCCGGCCGAGAGTCCGGGCTCAGATAAACTTCCCAAACTTGCCGTGACGCCCCTTTTCAAGCCGGTGGGGTTGTTGTCCAATAGCCGTTCACATGCAGTACAACGAACCGCCCAAGGGCATTCAAGAACTCATCCACAGCCTTGAAGAAGGGGACGGTCGGGTTTGGCTTCAGCGGTTCATTTTGCTGCTGCTGACCCTCATTGCCTTGGGACTGTACCACTTCGATGGAGTAAAGAATTTCAGCACGGTCGAGGCGATGGACCTGGCGCAGTTGGGTCGCAACCTCTCCGAGGGTCGGGGGTTCACCACCCAGTTGATCCGCCCGCTGAGCCTTCATCTCCAGTCGCCCCGGGCGGTGGAGCAGGGGGTTAATCCGCGCCAACTCATCACCGCGGCCCATCCCGATATCTCTCACCCGCCCCTGTACCCGCTCGCATTAGGAGTGCTCTTTAAGGTGCTGCCGGACCGGTGGGTCTATGGTGTGGAGTCGGGACCCCGTCGCCGGCCGCCGGCCGAGGTGGCGGTGGGATGTCTCAATTTCATTGGTTTTTGTGGGTTGGCCTTCGTGCTGTTCCAAGTGGGTCGGCGATGGTTTGAACTCTCCATTGGAGTCATGGCGGTGGTGGTGTTCCTGGGATCCAAGCTCAACTGGGATTTTGCCTTCTCGGGCCTGCCCACCGTGTGGCTGGGGTTGCTGTGCGTGGCGGTCAGCGTGGTGGCCCTGCGCATCGGGGGGGCCGCAGACCCCGACGAAGACGGTCGCCCCCGGGTCGTGACATTTCGATACGCGCTTTGGTCGGCCCTGCTGGGCGGATTAATCGGGCTCGGATTCCTCATCTCGTATTCTTTCGGATTCTTGGTTTTGCCGATCGCTATCTGTGTGGGGTGGTGGGCTCCCGTTGAGGCTCGCCTGCGAACGGTGGGTTGCCTCCTGCTGGCGTTCCTGCTGCTGACAGCTCCCTGGATGACCCGCAATTACATCCGCAGCGGATTGCCCCTGGGCATCGCCACCCTTGCACCGCTGTCCGGGACTGCTGGTTTTGTGGAGGACCGATTGGAGCGTTCCCAGAACCCAGAACTCTCGCGGGTGCGCCTAGCCGAAGTATTGGCCAAGGTTCTGAGCAATTCCCAGTCGATCCTCGCTAACGACGTCCCCCGGATGTTCGGCAATTGGTTCGGGGCTTTCCTGCTGGTAGGGCTCCTGTTGCCCATGGGAGACGCTCGGATGAACCGGTTCCGCTGGTTGCTCTTGGCCTTGATGTTGGCGTTGGTGCTGGGACAGGCCTTGATCCAGACGCACTTGTCCACGCAGTCCCCATTTCTGAACTCCGAGAATCTCCTAGCGTGGTTTGTCCCGCTGGCCGGGCTTTATGCTGCGGTGGTTTTCCGGTGGGCACTCGATACGTTCGACTTTCCTTATCCGTTGGCTCGATGGATGGCGATGGCGGTGCCTATGGCCCTGTGCCTCATGCCCTTCGTGATCTCGCTGTTGCCGCCCCGCCAACCGGTCATGTCCAACCCGCCCTATTATCTGCCGGTCATTCGACAGTTGCTGGGATACCTCCCTCCGGGCGCCATGGTTTTGAGCGATATGCCGGCGGCCGTTGCCTGGTATGGCCACCTCGACTCCATGCCGTTGACCCTGCGGGCCGGACAAGATCCCAAGGAAGACTTCTACCAAATCCACGACTTCCAGCGTCCGTTCAACGCCCTGCTGCTCACCTCGATTACGTGCGACCAGTTGTGGCATTCCAAATTGATGAACGACTCCGATGCCGTCTGGGGGCGTTTCTACATGGATTACTTGCTCCGCCAGGGAAACATTCCGTCGGGTTTCCCGCTGAAGTTTGCCTTCGGTGATCGGTATCCCGAGAACGGATATCTCTTCGTCGCCGATCGCCCCTACTGGCGCGAGAGTCGCAAATGATCGGGGAACTAAACCCGTGGTCGCCCGCGTCACTCTCGAAATAGCCCTCCGCAAGGAGTTCGACTATTCCATTCCGGAGGAGTTCTCCGATCGGGTGGCCGTGGGCTCCCGGGTCAAGGTGCCCTTTGGGCATCGCCAGGTGCTGGGGGTAGTGACCGAGTTGGCGGAGTCGTCGCCGCAGACCAATCTCAAGCCGATCCTGAATGTGCTCGGAGCCCAAACTCTGGTCACACCACAGGTGCTGGAGTTGGCCCGTTGGATAGCCTCTTACTATTGCTGCGCCGTCGAGACGGCCCTCAAGAGCGTGTTGCCGGAGGCTGTCCGAAAGGAGGAGGCCGGTTGGCGTGAACGTCTTCATGTGCATGCGCTGACGGTCGTCGGTGAAATGCCCAAGCTCACACCCAGACAGCAGACGATCTGGCGCATTATCGAAGAGTGGCGGGAGTTGCCGCTGCAGGAGTTGCTCCGGCTCGGTGAGACGACGGCCGAAACGGTGCGCAAACTCGAAGACAAGGGGTTGGTGTGCATCGCTCCCAAGATCGACGAGCGGGATCCGTACGCGCGCGAACTCATCGTCCCGACCACGCCGTTGACCCTCAATGACGAGCAAGTAGTGGCCTTCCAGGCGTTGGTGAAGGCCCATGACGGACTCGTGCGGGGCGAACCGGCTAAGCCGTTCTTGCTCTTTGGTGTGACAGGTTCGGGCAAGACTGAGGTGTACTTGCAGGCCATTCAACATGCGCTGGCGCAGGGACGCGGAGCGATCGTGTTGGTGCCCGAAATCTCACTCACCCCACAGACGGTGGAGCGCTTCAAGGCCCGCTTTTCGTCGGGCCCGCATCGGACCCTTGTGGCCGTGCTGCATTCGCATCTTTCAGCCGGGGAACGTCATGACGAGTGGCACAAGATCCGGCAGGGGCGCGCTCGGATTGTCATCGGGGCCCGTTCGGCGGTGTTTGCTCCGGTGCACTCGCTGGGGTTGATCATTGTCGACGAGGAACACGAGCATTCCTACAAGCAGGAGGAAACGCCCCGCTACCATGCCCGCGACGTGGCGGTGGTGCGCGCTCAGCGTGAAGGGGCATTGGTGATGTTGGGATCGGCCACACCCTCGATCGAAAGTTTCCACAATGCACGCCGTGGAAAATACACCCTTCTCGAGATGGCCAAGCGGGTGGACGACAAGCGACTGCCGGTGGTGCGCGTGGTGGATTTGCGCGAAGAATCTCGCAAGTCCAAGAGCGGGGCTCCTCCGGTGTTCACCCAACGTCTCCGGGAGGCGATCACCCAGCGTCTGGAGCGCCGCGAGCAGACCATGCTGTTCCTCAATCGGCGGGGTTTTTCAACGTCGCTGCAATGCCCTCAGTGCGGTCATGTAGCCGGATGCCCCAATTGTTCGGTCTCGCTGACCTATCACCGGGCCTCCCGACGGTTGCTCTGCCATATTTGCGGCCATGAAGAACCAGTTCCGGAACATTGCCCGGCCCCGGGTTGTGGTAATCCGGCTATTCGGTTTGCGGGCATCGGCACCGAGCGTGTCGAGGACGCCCTGCGCAAGGGGTTCCCGCACGCTCGGATCGAACGCATGGATTCGGATACCTTGAAGCGGAAGGAGGACTATCGGCGCATCCTCACCGACTTTCGGGTCGGCAAAATCGACATCTTGGTGGGCACCCAGATGATCGCCAAGGGACTGCATTTCCCGAATGTCACCCTGGTGGGCATCGTTCATGCTGACCTAAGTCTTCATCAGGCGGATTTTCGGGCCGGTGAGCGCACCTTCCAGTTGCTCACCCAGGTCAGCGGCCGGGCCGGAAGGGGCGATGTCGAGGGCGAGGTGTTCGTTCAGAGTTTTACTCCGTTCCACCCAGCCATCCAGTATGCCCGCCGGCATGACTATCTGGGATTCTACGAGCAGGAGGTGGAGTTTCGAGAGCAGTTGCGGTACCCGCCGGTTGCTCGGGTGGCCTTGCTGACATTGAAGGGACGCAACGAAGACAAGGTGAAGCTCTTTGCTGAACACTTGCGCAAGGCTCTCGACGCGGGCTTCAAGGATTGGAAGGACCTGATTCTGGCCGGCCCGGCCCCGGCCCCGTTGCTGAAGGCTGAGAGTTTCTTTCGACACCAGATCATGTTGCGGACCTCGGCGATGAGTCGCTTGTCCATCGAGTTGGGGAAAATTGAACAGACCTTCGCATTGCCCGCCGACCTGACCCTGATTATCGACATCGATCCGGTGAATTTGGGATGACCGGCAAGGATCCCTCGAGAACACGAGGTGAGGATGGGTAGTGGAGGTTTTTGCCGAGGAAGGTGGCCCCTCCAGTTCGGCAATCGATGCCGGTGGTGGGCTAAAAACTCAGAAAAGCCCCATTTTCTGTGCAGAAACGACCTCGGCACACCCGCTGCTTGGAGGGGAGTCGCGTGGGCTCCACCAATTCCATTTCTTCGATTCTGCCGCCAGGTTCTCTCACCAATGCACTAGCTGCGCCCGATTTGAGCAGCACAGCCGGAACGCTAGGGCGCATGCTTGGAGCGCTCGCTCTGGTGTTTGCCTTGCTGATCGGCGCCCTCTGGATTTACCGGCACTGGCAGCAATTCCTTCTGCAGCGGACTCCTGTCAGCGGTTTGAGGGTCGTCGATGTGAAGAGCTTGGGACAGCGGTTGTCTGTGTACGTGGTGGCCTACCGGCATCAACAGTTTCTCATCGGGGGCTCTCCCAACGGGTTATCGCTGCTGTCGCCGTTGGATGCTGATCCGTCCGTATCGGGCAGTTCTTCTTTGTCGGATCCCGGCCCTCCAGCTGTAAACCTATCTGTGAACCCGGCCTCCGAGGGTTCGTTCCGGAGTGTCCTGGAGAAGGCTTTGACACCTTCGGCATGAGCACTTCGATTCTAGCAGGCCGACGCGTTGGGTTTGTTCGCCAGACGGGGTGGGTCATCACCGGATTTCTTTTCGGGCTGGTGGTGCTGTTGCTGACACTGGCGCCGCTGCAGGCCGTGGCACAGGCCCCGACAACGACTGGCACTTCGGTGGGGGGACTGCCTCCGTTGACCTTGAATATCGGCATGGATGGCGTTGGGCAGCCAAAAGATGCAGATGTCGCCATCCAGGTGCTTTTTGCCTTCACGCTGTTGTCGATGGCCCCGTCTATCGTGCTGCTGATGACTTGCTTCAGCCGTATCGTCATCGTGCTGTCCTTCGTTCGCAACGCCTTGACTCTTCAGGGCGCTCCGGCCAACCAGGTCATCATTGGGCTATCGCTCTTTCTCACCTATTTCGTCATGGAACCGGTGTGGTCCAAGGTTCAGACCAACGCCCTTCAGCCCTACATGGAGAAGAAGATCACCTCGACCCAGGCCATGGAGGAAGCGTCGAAGCCCATCCGGTCCTTCATGCTGCGACAAACGCGCCCCAAGGATGTCGAGTTGTTCGTGGGATTGGCCAAGATCCCGCCGACCACACCCGAGGCCCTACCCCTGCGAGTGGTCATTCCGGCCTACATCATTAGCGAGCTTCGGACGGCCTTTCAGATGGGATTCCTGATTTTCGTACCCTTCATCCTTATCGACATCGTGGTCGCCACCATCCTGATGAGCATGGGCATGATGATGATGCCGCCCGCGACCATTGCCTTGCCGCTGAAGATCCTGCTCTTCGTCTTGGTGGACGGATGGTCCCTCATCGTCCGTTCGTTGCTGATGAGTTTCGGCGTCTGAAAGCTCACCGGTATTCTCTCAGTTGCACCCTATTTTCCGACCCGATTCATGAACCCTGAAACCGCTGTTGAAATCATCAAGTCGCTAATTCTCAACTCCGTGACGTTGGCCTCGCCGATCCTGATGACGACCCTGGTTATTGGCCTCGGTGTGAGCGTTTTCCAAGCGGTCACGTCGATTCACGAGCAGACGCTGTCGTTTGTTCCTAAGGCCTTGGCGGTGCTCTCGCTCATCGTGGTGATGCTGCCCTGGATGGTTCGAACCATGATCGAATTCACCCGCTCGGTCATTGAGCAGATGCCCCAGATGGTTGGTTGAGCGATGACGGCGACCCAATCCATTTCGGTCTGGGTGTTGGTGATGGTGAGAGCGAGTGGCCTCATCCTCACGATGCCGGTTTTCTCCGGAAGCCAGGTTCCCCGCCCCCTAAAGATTGCCTTGGGAGTCATGCTCGCCACCTTGGCCACGCCGCTGTTGCCGCCGATTGAATTGAAGGTCGATTCGCTGTGGTGGCTCATTCAGGTGATTTTTGTGGAGATGACCGCCGGAGTGGTATTGGGCTTCATCTGCCGCTTCGCATTTTTTGCGCTGGATGTCGCGGGCTCCCTCATCGCCAACGACCTAGGTCTCACCATGTCCACAATCCTGAACCCGGGATCCAATGCCGCTGCGCCCATTACTTCGACGCTGCTGTACTGGCTGGGGGTGATCACTTTCTTCGGTTTGGACATCCATCACTGGATTCTGGTGTTTTTTATCCGGACCTATTCCGTGCTTCCCATGGGGGCGGCCCATGGCAGCGAGGATCTGATGCGCAATGTCCTCGTTCACACAGGGTGGATCCTCTCGGCGGGGATTCAGGTTGCGGCGCCCATTATGGCCGTAGCCTTCTTGGTCACCTGGGTGTTCTCGATGCTCGGACGGGCGGTACCTCAGATGAACGTGTTCTCGGAAAGCATGCCGATCCGAGTGCTGTCCGGGCTGTTCGTCTTAGCCATGAGCATGCGCTTTATTGGCGATCACACGGCCAATTTCCTGCGACGGATTCCGGACGATTTTGTCCGCATCGCTCAAATTCTTGGAAACACCCCTTCGAACCCTTAAACGCGTATGTCCGAAGAGAGTGGCGATAAGACAGAGCAACCGACAGACAGGCGGTTGAGCGAGGCCTTGGGCAAGGGTCAGTTCGCCAAGTCCCAGGAGATTCAGACCGCATTCGTGCTCATCGCCGGAGTGTGGGCGCTTCAATCCTACGGTGGGCAGTTGCTCAAGGATTTGACCGGCGTGTTCCAGACGGTTTTTTTCCATCTCCACGACACGGCGATCGACGTCAACAACCTCCAAGACAAAGCATCCGAATCGGCCATGACTCTGGTCGGTTGCGTGGCCCCACCGGTGATCGCCACGGGAGTGGGCGGGTTGGTGGCTGGCCTGGTGCAAAGCCGCTTCCGGATGTTGAGCGACCCCATTAGCTTCAATTGGGAGCGCCTGAATCCCATAGCGGGATTCAAACGAATCTTTTCCTTTCAGGCCCTGTTTCCGGCTGCGGTGAATCTCGTGAAGCTCGGTGCGATTAGCTGGTTCTCCTGGAATCAGGTGCGCTCGGTACTCGACGATCCGATCTTTAATGCACCGGTGGACATTTCCCGGGTGGGCACATTCCTTTCCGAGACGACGATGCAGATCGGGAGTCGGGTGCTCTTGGCGATGATTTTGATAGCAGCCATCGACTACTCCTATCAGCTCTGGAAGACGCAGCGCGACATGATGATGACCAAGCAGGAGGTCAAGGACGAGGGCAAGCAAAGCGAGGGTAACCCCCATGTAAAGGGGGAGATGCGCAAACGACGGATGCGCCGAAAATCCTTCAAGGCACAGTTGGAAGATCTCCCGAATGCCGACGTGGTCATCGCCAATCCGACACACATCGCGGTGGCACTGCGCTATGATCGGGACACGATGGCTGCACCTCGGATCATCGCTATGGCCAAAGATTTCAATGCGTTGCGTATCCGTGAATTGGCCGAAAAGCTGCAAATTCCGGTGATGGAGAATAAGCCGCTGGCGCGCATGCTCTTCAAGTATGGCAAGGTGGATGGCGATATTCCCCTCCAGTTGTACACCGCGGTGGCGGAGATCCTGGCCTATGTCTATCGGGTGAACCGGTTCCGCTATTATTCGCGGACGCAGACTCAAGGGAGCACCGTTTCCCAAAGCTCCTCATAGACACGCACACGCAGTTCGCTGAGAGCCCAACCGCCTCGTTCTGGATTGCTCGCGGCCGTTCTTCCGAGGCACGTTTGGGATATGACTCCTGGGCTAAATCACCTTTTGGGTGCCTTTCTGTTCACCGCTGCCATCGACGTCTTGGCTGCACCACCGCACGCAGAACCCGGACGTCAAACGGCGCAGGAGTTTCGCCGCGAAATTCGCACCGAGCATCGCCTGAACTATCTGCTGTATGTGCCGAAGGCAGCGGCTGCCGAGCCCTCCAAGCGCTGGCCGCTGGTGCTTTTCTTGCATGGAGCCGGAGAGCGCGGGACCAATCTCAATGCCGTCGCGGTGCATGGGCCACCCAAACTGGTGGCCGCCGGTCGGGAGTTCCCCTTCATTCTGGCATCGCCGCAGTGCCCGTCGGGTCAGGTTTGGAATTCCACCACGCTCCTGGCGCTACTCGATGAACTGCAAGCGAGCCTTCCGGTCGATGGCCGACGTGTCTATGTCACGGGCCTGAGCATGGGCGGCTACGGATCGTGGGAGTTGGCGGTGAAGCATCCGGAACGCTTCGCGGCCGTGGCTCCGATTTGCGGGGGTGGAGAGCGCATTCGCACGTTGCTTCCGGCGCAACGCGAGGCCCTCAAGACGCTGGGTGTCTGGGCCTTCCACGGTGGGAAGGACTCGGTGGTGGTGCCCGCCGAGAGCGAGCGGATGGTGGAGGCGTTCAAGAAGGCGGGGAATGAGTCGGTAAAGCACACCGTCTACCCCGAGGCCGGGCACGATTCCTGGACTCAGGCCTACAACGATCCCGCGTTCTTCGACTGGTTGTTGCAGCATTCGCGCTGACTCCACGCAGCCATACGGATCCACTCTGACATGATTCGAACGACCCGTGCAGCCATAGCTTCTGGCCAAGGACACTTCGCCATCGAATCCATCGAGGTGGCTTCGCCTCAGGGTGACGAGGTGCTCGTTGAGATCCGGGCTTCCGGTCTCTGCCACACAGACCATGCCTCCTTGAGCTGGAAACGTCCGTTGGTCATGGGTCACGAGGGAGCGGGTGTGGTCCTCGAGGTCGGACCGGAGGTCACCGATGTCTGTCCCGGAGATCGAGTGGTGCTCAATTGGGTTGTTCCCTGCGGCACCTGTTCGGCCTGCCATCGTGGGGCTGCGGTTCATTGCCACAGCAGCCGGCCGGCCCACGTGATGGAACCCTCTGCGGCCCACGCCCATGCTGCGGGGACACTGCTTCGGGGGGTGCCTGTGGACCGATCTTTCAATCTCGGCACCTTGTGCGGGTTAGCCTTGGTGCGTCAGGCCGCGGTCACCCGACTTGAGACCCGTGTGTCGTTTGAATCGGCCTGCATCGTTGGATGCGGGGTGATGACGGGCTTCGGCTCAGCGGTGAATGTCGCACGCGTTGCTCCAGGCAGTGCGGTCGTGGTGATTGGTTGCGGGGGAGTGGGGTTGAACGTCATTCAGGGCGCGCGCATTGCTGGGGCCTCTCGGATCATTGCCCTCGACCTCCAAGCGGCTTCGCTCGAGCGGGCACTGCGCTTTGGGGCCACTGAGGTAATTCAGGTGGATCCCGCAGACCGGGAGCTGGATGCGGCCGCGGCCGAAGTGCGCCGTCGGTGCGGGGGTGGCGGTGCTGACTATGCGTTCGAGGCGACCTCGGTCCCGAGGCTAGCGTTTGCGCCGCTCAAGCTCATTCGTGACGGCGGCATGGCCTTACAGGTGAGTGGCATCAATGATCCGGTCACCGTGCCCATGCCCCTTTTCATGTGGGACAAGACCTATGTGACTCCACTCTACGGCGGCTGCCTGCCCAGCCGGGATTTCCCTCGGATCTTCAACTTGCACGCCTCCGGGCAGTTGATGCTCGACGAATTGGTCACCCGCACCTACCGACTCGAAGAGTTGGCCGAAGCCTTTGACGACCTCTTGGCCGGGCGGTTGGCCAAGGGCGTGATCACCTTCGGAGATTGAGCCAGCACGGAGAGTCGCGTCAGGAATCTTGGAGGATCGCGCGCACCACCTTGCCGTGAACATCGGTGAGCCGGAAGTCTCGCCCCTGAAATCGGTACGTCAGCCGCTCATGATGGATGCCCATTTGATGCAGCAGGGTGGCCTGGAAATCATGCACGTGAACTGGGTTGTGCACTGCATTCATGCCGAGGTCGTCGGTCTCACCGTATGAAATTCCCGGACGCACACCGCCACCAGCCATCCAGGAGGTGAAGGCGTAGGGGTGGTGGTCACGGCCCCAGCGCTTGCGGTCATCGAGGTTGCCCTGGATGAACGGCGTTCGGCCGAATTCTCCGCCCCACACCACCAAGGTTTCGTCGAGCAGCCCCCGCTGCTTGAGATCGATGACCAGTCCGGCGGAGGGTTGGTCGGTGTCGCGGCATTGGGTGTAGAGTTCAGTGGTCAGGCTGTTGTGCTGATCCCAACCGGCGTGCATCACTTGCACGCAGCGGACGCCTCGTTCGATGAGCCGCCGGGCCATGAGGCAGTTGTAGGCGAAGGTGCCGGGCTCTCGAACGCTGGGGCCATAGAGGGCTAAGACCGACTCCGGTTCCTTCGACAAGTCGGCCAGTTCTGGCACGCTCGTCTGCATGCGGAAGGCCATTTCATACTGAGCGATGCGCGTGGCAATTTCTGGGTCGCCATGCGCTTCAAACTTGAGTTGGTTCAATGCGCCGAGGTCATCGAGCATGGAACGTCGGGTGGCCGAGGGCAGTCCGGCCGGATTGCTCAGGTAAAGCACGGGCTCGTTGCCGCCCCGAAATTTTACCCCCTGATAGCGGGAGGGCAGAAATCCGGAGCCCCAGTAGAAATCGTAGAATATTTGACCACAGCTGGTCCCCTTGCTCACCGAGGTCATCACGGCGAAGGCCGGCAAATTGTCGGTCTCGCTGCCCAGGCCATAAGTCAACCAGGCTCCCAGGGTGGGACGTCCGGGAATCTGGGCGCCGCTGAGCATTAATGAAATCGCCGGAGCATGGTTCACGGCGTCGGTGTGCATGCTTTTGACGAAGCACAGTTCGTCGGCGACACGGCCTGTGTGGGGCAGAAAATCACTCACCCAGGCCCCGCTTTGTCCGTGCTGGCGGAAGGGTTCTACCGGCGCGAGCATGAGTTTGCCATCGGCCTTGCCCGTCATGGTGCTGAAGCGTTTGCCGCCGATGTAAGAATCGGGCAACGGCTTCCCATGGCGTTTTAGCAACTCTGGTTTGTAGTCGAAGAGATCGACATGGGTGGGCGCGCCATTTTGAAACAGATAAATGGCGTGCTTGGCACGGGCCGAATGGTGCGGGCCGGCCTGCAGGGGGGCCGTAGGAGCAGTGGGGGCTGCCGCAGCCTGTCCTGAGCCGAGCAGTTGGCTCAGAGCGGCCAGGCCCAAGCCCGTGCCTGAGCGACCCAGGAATTGGCGTCGGGTTTCTCGGATCAGAAAGTCGTGGGAGGGACTCAATGGGTTTATTCCTTGGTCAGGGCTTCATCGAGGTTGAGCACCGTGCTGGCGGTGACCGTCCAGGCGGCCAGTTCCACAGGGTTTAGGCTCGAGGAGGTGGGGTGTTCGCCGGTGCGGATCCACTGGGTCGCCAGTTCAGGTTGGTGCGCGTAGGTGGCTCGGTGGCGGCGGAGACCCTCGAGGAGAATCTGGCTTTCGGCAGGGCGGGGGCGTCGTCCGAGGATTTTTAGGAAGATCTGTGCCAGCCGTTCGGGGTCCCGGGATTCGCTCGCCAAGACTTGCTGAGCCAAGACGCGGGCCGCTTCTACATACCCGGTGTCGTTCAGCGTGAGCAAGGCATGCAGGGGGACATTGGTTCGCGGCGTCTTGACGGTGCAGGTTTGACGGTTGGCCACGTCGAAGAAGAGCGTCGGGCCGATGATGCGTCGCCAGAACACGTAGAGGCTGCGGCGGTAGAGCGCCTCGCCATGGTCTTGCGTGTAGCGCTTGTTGCCGAAGGTGGTTTCTTCCCACACGCCCGCGGGCTGGTAAGGGTTGACTGCCGTGCCGCCAACGCGCTCGGTGAGCAGGCCTGCGGAGGCCAGGGCCATGTCCCGGATCATGGGCGAGGACATTCGGAATCGTGGCCCCCGGCTGAGTTTGCGATTTTCCGGGTCTCGCTCCCGGTTTTCTGGGGAACTTTGCGAGGACTGTCGGTAGGTGGCGCTCAAGACTACGGTGCGAATGAGGGCTTTTACATCCCAGCCCGATTCCACGAACTCGATGGCCAACCAATCGAGCAATTCGGGATGCGATGGCCGTTCGCCTTGGAGGCCGAAGTCTTCGGAAGTCTTCACCAGGCCGACGCCGAAGAACTGCTGCCACAGTCGGTTGACCGTCACCCGGGCGGGCAGGGGATTGGTGGGTGAGACGAGCCACTGGGCCAGTTCGAGACGGTCCGGACGAGTCACACGGTGCCCGGGCGTCAGGTGTCCCGGCAGAGACGCAACTACTTCAGGTCCCAAGTTTTCATAGCTACCACGCACCAGTTGATGGGTGGGTCGGACCTTCGGTAGATCATTCATGACCATCACCTGGGGGATCTGGTTCTGGACAGTATCCCAGTGGATTCGCGAAGCCCGTTGGCGCTCCAAGACCGCGACATACTCCGGGTCAAAATCGCGCCAGAGAGTGGCCATTTTCTGGAGTCGGCCGGCGTCCCGATCAGTTGCGGGCACTTTGAGGTGTTCGCGATGGGCTGCTGAAAAATCTTGGGCCAGCGGGGTTTGGTCGAGTGATTGACCCGCCTCGGGGTGGAATCGCTTTTGTTCCAAGGCCTCCGTGTCGCGGATGAAGTGGGAAAGCCCTCTTTGAGCGTCGTCCACGCGGGTCCTCAATTCACGGTTGAGGACGGGCAATAAGGGCGGTGTTCGGGGGTTGCCTCCGCTCCCATCGACGGAGGTCTGATTGAAGAAGGACATGAGGCCGAAGTAGTCCTTCTGGGTGTAGGGATCGAACTTGTGGTCGTGGCAGCGGGTACAGTTGAAGGTGGCTCCTAGCCAGACCGTGGCCACCGTTTCTGTTTGGTCGAAGAGGTAATCGATCCGGTTCTCTTCTGCGATGCGTCCGCCCTCGCCATTAATTGCGTGGTTGCGGAGGAAGCCCGTGGCGAGGCGCTGCTCATCGGTGGCTCCCGGCAGGCGGTCTCCGGCTATTTGCCACAGGGTGAATTGATCGTAGGGCAAGTTGCGGTTGAAGGCGTCGGTCACCCAGTCCCGCCAGGGCCACATGGTCCGTTCGCCGTCGCCCTGGTACCCGTTGGAATCGGCATAGCGGGCCGCCTCCATCCACTCCCAGGCCATTCGCTCACCGAATCGGGGGGAGGCTAGCAGTCGATCTACTTGCCGCTCATAGGCCTGCGGCGAGGGATCGGCTACGAAGGCGTCGACCTCGGCCGGTGTCGGAGGGAGGCCGGTCAGGTCGAGGCTCCATCGACGGATTAACGTGGACCTCGCGGCTTCGGGTGCGGGCTGGAGTCCGTCGGAGGCCAGGGTGCTTCGCACGAGGGCGTCGATAGGATGAGAGACACCGGGGACCACTGGGATCGCGGGGCGTTGGGGAGCTTCGAAGGCCCAGTGCCGACCCCAAGGGGCTCCTTGTTCAATCCATCGGCGCACGAGGGCTACTTGCTCGGGCTTGAGGGACTTGCCGGATTCGGGCGGCGGCATGACCTCGTCGGGATCGCTGCTGAGGATGCGCCGTAGAATTTCGCTCTGGTCGGGGCTTCCAGCGTTGACGGCGATCTGACCGCTTTTACCCGAGCCGCGCGCCCCCGTAAGGGTGTCTAATCGGAGGCCTCCCTTGCGGGCTTTTTCATCGGGGCCGTGACAAGCGAAGCAGGAATCGGAAAGCAACGGCAGGATTTCCCGGGAGAAGCGGATCGGTGCTTGGGTCGACGGCAGGTTTTGACCCAATGCAGTCGTCGCTCCCGCCACAATCCAGACAGTGGTCCAGACACGGAGCAGTCTTTGGAGTTCGGTGAGCATTGGGATCTGCGCTACAGGGTAATGGCCTCTCTCCCACCGGCAATGCCGGAACCACGGGAAGCACAGCATTCTTACAGTGTGCTGAAAACTAACAGGCCGAGTTTGTGGCAGGAACCGTCGATCTAGCCCAAAGACCTCCGAGGTAGGGACCGATCTCCCGAGCAGTCCGGCGCTGCCGACGTTCCGATCAGGCTCCTAGGTAGGGACCGATCTCCGAGCGGTCCGTCCCTGTGGTACTGGACAGGGAGAGTGGCGATTCTTTTTTCATGTTCGCCGGAGTGGCGCTTTCGGAGAAATCGCCCTACCTCGGAGGTGCATGGGTTAGGCTGAGTTTGCAGCAGCAATCCACGATGTAGCCCGATGAGCCGCCTAGTCCGTTCCTGCTCCGAGGTAGGGACCGATCTCCGAGCGGTCCGTCCCCGTTTGGGTTTTGTCCGGTAGCTCAACCCCTGCTTGCGCTGGCAGCGCGATCGCGGTTGGATTTAAATCATGATCCCCGCGTTGTCCTGGTCTCCTGTTCGCCGTCTTGGCGAAGGGTTCGGATTCCTAGGCTTGCTGGTTGGAATCAGTCTTTGGGCCGTGTCGGCTGCGGCCGCCACGTCGGGCCATCCAAAACCGCCAGAGCGGCCGCTTTTTGAGCGCGATATCCGACCTATTTTCAAGGCCCATTGTTTTCAATGCCATGGCGAGGAGGACAAACCCAAGGGCGGGGTGGATTTGAGGCAGCGGCGACTGCTGCTCAATCGTTCCGAATCCGGAATAGTTCTCGTGCCGGGCAAGCCCACCCAAAGCCATCTTTTGTCGGTATTGAAATCCGGCGAGATGCCCAAGGGTGGCAAGCCGTTGTTGCCAGACCAGGTCATGCTCATCGAGCGTTGGATTTCACAGGGAGCTCCGACGTTGCGCTCCGAACCGCTGGAGGTGCCGCGTTGGGTCATCACCGAAGAAGAGCGCGGGTTCTGGGCGTTCCAGCCGGTGGGGCATCCCGAGCCACCTCAAGTCCGATCCCCAAAAACGGCCCGGACCCCCATCGATGCCTTTCTGCTCGCTCGCTTGAAGAAGGAAGGGCTCGGGCTGGCCAAGCCTGCGCGACCCGAGCAGTTGATCCGCCGGGTGACCTTTGACCTGACCGGGCTTCCGCCGACCCCGGAGGAAGTAGCCACCTTTCTTAAGGATGCCTCCGACACTGGCTACGAACGGTTGGTGGATCGTCTCCTTGATTCTCCAGCCTATGGGGAGCGCTGGGGGCGGCACTGGCTCGATGTGGCCGGCTATGCCGATTCCAATGGCGGTGTGGAGGCCGATTCCGAGCGTCCCTGGGCCTGGCGCTATCGCGATTACGTGATCCGATCTTTTAATGAGGATCGTCCGTTTGACGAATTCATCACCGAGCAATTGGCCGGCGATGAACTCCTGCCCGCCGTCTCAGCCGATCTGACCGGCCGGGACCTCGATCGGTTGGTAGCCACGGGTTTTCTGCGTATGGCCCCAGACCCGACTGGAGATGGTCCGCCAGAGCCCGAGTTGGCACGCCATCAAGTCATTGCCGACACCCTTCAAATCGTTTCCTCGTCGCTGTTGGGTATGACGGTTCAGTGCGCACAATGCCACGACCACCGGTATGACCCCATTCCGCAGGTCGATTACTACCGGTTGCGTGCGGTGTTTGAACCCGGGTTTGACTGGAAGCATTGGAAAAACCCCGCTCAACGCTTGGTCTCGTTGATGCCGCCAGAGGATCGGTCTCTAGCCAACTGCGTCGAACAGGCGGCCAAGGTTTACGATGCCGAAGCCACTCGATTGCACGATGAACTCATCGAAAAATTCGTGCAGAAGCAGCTTCTATTGGTCCCTGAAACCCGTCGAGACGTCGTGATGGGTGCGCGACGGACACCCGCTGCCAAGCGCAGCCCGGAACAGCTCCAGTTGCTCCGCGAATTTCCGATGTTTCAAGACCACATCATCCTTGGAGAAATAGATCGGGAAGGGGCCAACAAGGTGGAAGAAATTCGCAAGCGCGCCACGGCCGATCGGGCATTGAAACCTTCCGATCCCATGGTGCAAGCCTTGGTCGAAGCATCGGCTGAGCCGGTGACCACGGTGCGCTTCCATCGGGGCGATCCCCAGCAACCGCGGGAAGTCCTCAAGCCCGGGTTGTTGTCGGTCATGGGTCTGGGCGGTTTGGATACCGAGATCCCGGAATCCATTCCAGGCCGTCGCACCAGCGGTCGTCGCCTGGAACTCGCCCGCCGACTCACCGATCGGAGAAATCCGCTCACCGCACGCGTGTGGGTCAACCGCCTCTGGTATCAACATTTTGGAATGGGACTGGTCGCGACGCCCGGCGACTTTGGGGTGCTGGGTGAGCGCCCCAGCCACCCGGAGCTTCTCGATTGGTTGGCCGCGGACTTCATGGATCACGGCTGGAAGAACAAGCGGCTTCACCGCCTCATTGTAACCAGCGCTGCCTATCGCCAGAGCAGTGTGAACACGGCCGCGCAGCGGAAGGATCCGGACAATCGATTGCTCGGTCGATTCCGCCTCCGGCGCTTGGATGCCGAAAGCGTGCGCGACAGTCTTTTGGCGGTGAGTGGTCGCCTCGATGTCAGTCGTTTCGGTCCGCCGGTCCCTATTGCCGTCAACGCCCAGGGCCAGTTCGTGGTGGGGCGCCAGAAGCGCGATGGCAACGGCGATGCGGTGGGTGTTGAGGTCGGAGGCACTGCTGACTTTCGACGCAGCCTGTATGTGACGGTGCGCCGCACCATGCCCGTGGGGGTCCTCGAGACCTTTGATGCTCCGGTGGTGAATCCCAACTGCGAGGCCCGACCGGTCTCAACGGCCGCCCCGCAATCGTTGATGTTCCTCAATGATGGGTTTGTCCTCGATCGCTCGCTCGACCTGGCCCAGCGCCTCCGTCGGGAATATCCGGGTGATGAGCCTGCTCAAATTGACCGACTCTGGCAGTTGCTCTTCGCCCAATCGCCCAAGTCGGCGGACGTGGTTCGAAGTCTCCATTTTCTCAAAGAGCTTCGCAGTTCGCTGACACCGTCTGAGTCCAAAGTGCCCGGAAAGTCGGTCGCAGCCGCGCCTCCGGGAGCACCTGAGATCTCGCCTGAGGAGCGCTCTCTGGCTGCATTGTGCCAGGTGCTGTTGGGATCCAATCGTTATCTCTACCTCGACTGAGTCATGGATCGTTTCATCAATACAACGTCTCCGTCGGGCTTCTGTTCCCGGCGTCACTTCCTTCAGGCGGGCAGCGCCTTTGGGCTTGGATCCACCGCCTTGGCCTGGCTTCTCCAGCAGGAGGGGCTTCTGAGTGCGCCCGCGCGCCCAGAGTTGGAACAGCGCACCTATGATTTGAAACCCAAGGCCGGCCACCATCCGGCCAGCGCTCGGGCCATGATTTCCATCTTGATGATCGGTGGCCCGAGCCAGATGGATCTTTTCGACCCCAAGCCCCTACTGAATGAATGGGCCGGAAAACCCTTTCCGGGAGACTTGAAGTTCGACAACGCCGGTCAGGCCAGTTCCAAGGTCATGCCCGGGCTTTGGGAGTTTCGAAAACACGGTCAGTGCGGCACGGAGTTGTCGTCGCTGTTGCCCCACCTGGCCCGTGTGGTGGACGAAGTGTGCGTGGTGCGCTCCATGCGAACGGGAGTGAACAATCACGGGCAATCGCTCTACGCGCTGACCAATGGCCGCATCACCTCGGGCGCGCCTACTCTTGGTAGTTGGCTGTCCTACGGCCTTGGCACCCCTAGCCAAGAGTTACCGGCCTTCCTCACGCTGACCCATCCCTCGGGGTTGCCCCTTCTCGCGGAGGCCAATTGGTCCAACGGATGGTTGCCCTCGATCTTTCAGGGGACCGTCGTCCGACCTACCGAGCCCCGATTACTAAACCTAGATCCGGCTCCCTACCTCCGTGGAGCGCCTCAGAATAGGCAGTTGGAGTTGCTGGGTGAACTTAACCAAGACCACCGTCTGGAGCATCCGGGCGAACAAGATCTCGATGCACGCATCGCCAGTTACCAATTGGCGGCGCGCATGCAGACTGCGGCCAAGGAGGCGATGGACATTCGCTCAGAGTCTGAAGCCACCCGTCGCCTCTATGGCATCGACCAAGAACGCACCCGCGACTACGGCACCCGCTGCCTGATTGCCCGTCGTCTCGTCGAGCGAGGTGTGCGTTTTGTGCAGGTGGTCAACAACGGTCAAAGTTGGGATCAGCACAGCAATCTTTTCACGGCCTTGCCGGATCTGTGCGGGCGGACCGATCAGCCGGTGGCCGCCCTCATTCAAGACCTCAAGGCGCTGGGTTTGCTCGATTCCACACTGGTGCATTGGGGTGGCGAAATGGGCCGTCTGCCGGTCATTCAAAACGATGGCCCGAAGGAGAAGGTGGGCCGTGACCACAACACCTACGGTTTCACCCATTGGCTCGCCGGCGGCGGCGTCCGCGGGGGTATGACTTATGGCGAGACCGACGAATGGGGGCACCACGCCGTGAAGGACATTGTGACCCACCACGATCTTCACGCGACCCTCCTGCACCTGTTCGGGCTAGATCACACCCGACTAGTGTATCGGAGGGCCGGCCGCGAGCTCAGCCTCACCGACAACAAAGTGGCCCGGGTGGTCCGGGATATCCTAAAATCCTGAGGTTGCCGCCGGGATAGTCGCTCAGAGTTTTTTGCGAAGATCGGTGACGCAGCCCCAGCATAGGGGGGCGCGATTGAAGTGTGATCACATCGGCACACCCGCCCCTTCAGGCTGCGATCTGAGCCGGTGGTCCGAACTGCCCCCTCAAGCAAGGCGGCGCCACTTTCGCCCCGATGTCTCCAGCAGAGCGTCGGCTTTTGTAGGGCCTTGGCTGCCCGCAGAATAGGATTCCAGCAGAGCGTCGGGCTGCTCTTTGCAGAGGTCTAAATACGGTTGAACGATTCTCCAACCGGCCTCCACGCTGTCCGCGCGCTGGAACAATGTCGCATCCCCGATCATGCAGTCATAAATCAGGGTTTCGTAGCCGGTGCTCGGAGCATTCTCGAAGTAATCCTTGTAGTGGAAATCCATATGGACCTGACCCAGTTGGATGGCAGGGCCGGGAATTTTAGCGCCAAAGGCCAGAGAGGCCCCCTCATCCGGCTGCAATTTGAGAATGAGTGTGTTGGGTTCGAGTTCTTGAGTCTGGGTCTCGCGGAAGAGTGAGAACGGGGGGCGTTTGAACTCGATGGAAATCTCGGTGCTGCGCTGTGCCATCCGTTTGCCAGTCCGCAGATAGAAGGGCACACCGGACCAGCGCCAAGTGTCTACGCCGAGTTTCATGGCGATATAGGTCTCGGTGAGACTTTCCGGGTGGATACCTTCTTCCTCACGGTAAGCCTTGAGGGGCTTTCCGTCGCTATTACCCGCCTGATATTGACCGCGGACCACGTCTGTCAGGGGATTGATAACGTGAACTGCATCCAAAACTTTGGTCTTCTCGGTTCGGATGGCATCCGCGCAGAAGGAGTTCGGGGGCTCCATGCAAATTAAGGCCAGGAGCTGAAAAACATGGTTGGGCACCATGTCGCGCATGGCTCCGGTGGATTCATAGAAGCCCGCCCGCTTCTCTACCCCAACGGTCTCGGCCACCGTGATTTGCACGTGGTCGATATGATTGCGATTCCACAGCGGCTCAAAGATCCCGTTGGCGAACCGTTTGACCATGATGTTTTGGACCGTCTCCTTCCCAAGAAAATGGTCCATCCGATAGATTTGGTCTTCGTGGAGCGTTCTTAAAATCTGCTGGTTGAGTGCTCGGGCCGATTCGTAGTCACTGCCGAAGGGTTTCTCGATGATCACTCGGCGGTATTTATCCGGGCCTTCTTCCACAAGACCGGATTGACCCAGATGCTCGATGACGTTTCCGAAGAAGCGTGAGGCAACCGCAAGATAGAAGACCGCGTTTTCGCTGGTTCCGTGGATACGGTTTTCGCCGTCCAACCGATCTTTGAGAGTTTTATAAAGTCCGGGATCACCGAAGTCTCCACGGATGTAACTCATCTGGGAGAGCAGGCTTTTCCAATGGGCTTCGTCAAACTCCACCGAAGAAGTCTTTTCGGTGACAAAGGATCGAACCGACTCATCCAAACGAGCTCTGAACGATTCGTCGCTCAATTCCTGACGGTCCACCCCGATCAGCGAGAATTGATCGGGAAGCAGCCCAGTGCGAACGAGGTTGTACAGCGCTGGAACGAGCAACCGACGCATCAAATCACCGCCCGCGCCAAAAATCACCAGATTGCAGGGCGGGGCTTTGTCTCCATGGACAAATCGTTTGGAAGTATTCGGTAGGGCTGCGCTCATGAGTAACAAGGGGTGCGTGAGCACCCCTAATTTTCCAGCAGCAATCCGGAGGCCATTCGCTGTGGCCTCTCCTTAGAATCGGGACACCGCGAGGCCCGTAATTAATGCGAATGATTGGGCGAATCCGAGTTGGCGGCCGCTCGCCCGCAAGTGGGGCAGTGTCGCCAGTTGGCATCCCAAGCCATGTCCGGACCCACACCGGTTTTGGCAGCTTTGGGTTGTGCAGAGGGCACCACATCCACCGACTCTTCGCCAAAGAGCGCCACCATCATCGTCTTGCCGACAATGTTCATCAGCATACCGAACAGCACCAACCCGCAGAACATCGTGACGACCGCGATCAATCG
>Ga0209444_10000260_pt1 | contig 28848 bp, 32 predicted proteins | sample LauGreFaBDMM15DN_2_FD_188215 | JGI IMG/M metagenome (GOLD analysis project Ga0209444, IMG submission 188215) | Freshwater lake microbial communities from Lake Michigan, USA - Fa13.BD.MM15.DN (SPAdes) (version 2) | ecosystem: Environmental > Aquatic > Freshwater > Lake | place: Lake Michigan... | reverse complement strand
CCGTGGTCGGCGATGTTGAGGGCGAGGTTCTGACCCATGACGGCCAGACCGATGAGACCAATGTCGGATTGCATAAGAGGAGCCAATGCGAACCCCCGGGGGCTGGCATGGCAAACAAGAAAAGGGGCGGCTTTCGCCAGAAAGCTCCTGTTTTCGGCATCACCGGGCGCCTTTCCCCTCGCCTCATCCGCGGGGCTTCCCATCGTGAGGCGCTGTCATGTCCCAGCTCGTCGGCAAACGTATCACCCTCGGCATCACCGGCTCGATCGCTGCCTATAAGGCCGCGGACCTGACCTCCCAGCTCGTCAAATACGGCGCCGAAGTCCAGGTGGTCATGACCAAGGGCGCCACCCAGTTCATCACTCCGATGACGCTGCAAGTGCTCTCCCGCCGGCCGGTGGCGTTCGATCTCTGGGCCGAGGGCGCCAACTCCATCCCGGGCCATATCGAGATCGCCGATTCTTCCGACTTGCTCCTCGTCGCGCCGCTTTCCGCCAACGTCCTCGCCGAATTCGCCCACGGACTCGCCCCCGACCTCCTGACCAGCATCTACCTCGCCACCCGTGGCCCAGTCCTCCTTTGCCCGGCGATGAACGGTAAGATGTATGAACACGCCGCCACCCAAGCCAACCTGAAGACCCTCCGCGCTCGCGGCCATGCGATCGTCGACCCCGCCGAGGGCATGCTGGCCTGCGGTTACGAAGGCCTCGGCAAGCTTGCGCCGGTCGAAGAGATCGTGAGCCGCGTGCTTTCGATCTTGGGCTGAGCCCGATGGACTCCCGCGAGCGCCGCCAGCGAGTCGAGGCTTCGGCGAAGGCGCTGGGCTTTGACGCGTTCGGGGTCGCACCGGTCGAGGTCGACGTCCGCGCCGACTATTTCAAGAAGTGGATCGCGGATGGCATGCACGGCGACATGGCCTGGTTGGCCCGCAACCCCGACCGGCGCACCGACGCTCGTCAGGTGATGCCGGAAGCCCGCAGCTTGGTCGTCGTCGGGCTTAATTATTATCAGCCGCACCCGCCGGCGGGCTACCGTATCGCGAAATACGCCCTGGGTGCCGACTACCACGACGTGATTCTCGCGCGGTTGAAGCAGCTCTGCGCAGTGATGCGCGAACTGGGCGGCGAGCAGAAGCCCTATGTCGACACTGGGCCGGTGTTGGAGAAGCCGGTCGCGGCGGCCGCCGGGCTTGGCTGGCAGGGCAAGAGCACCATCCTCATTCACCGTGGTGCCGGAACCTGGCTCTTCCTGGGCGTCGTCTTGACGACGCTCGAACTCGAAGCCGCGGGCGCGCCGGAGCCAGATCGCTGCGGTTCCTGCACCCTCTGCCTCGAGGCCTGCCCGACCGCCGCGATCATCGCCCCCTATAAGCTGGATGCGCGGAAGTGCCTCGCCTACCTGACCATCGAACACCAGGGCGCGATTCCCCTCGAATATCGCGAAGCCCTCGGCGACCGGGTCTTCGGTTGCGATGACTGCCTCGACGTCTGTCCTTGGAACAAGTGGGCCGTCACCACCCGCGAGGCGAGTTTCGCGCCGCGCCCGCACCCGCCCCTGCGCGAGACGCTGGCTTGGACGGAGGCCCAGTTTCTGACCCATTTCCAGGGCACGCCGGTCGAACGTCTCGGGCTGGCGCGCTGGCGTCGCAACGCGCTCACGGTCTTGGGTAATGTCGGTACCGCCGCCGATCTTCCCGCCGCTGCGGCGCTGTTGGACGCTGCTGATCCGATGGTCGCCGAGCACGCCGCTTGGTCCGTCGCCCGGCTACGCGCCCGCTGAACCTACGGGTTGCCTCGGGCGATGGGCTCGTCCTAATGGGACTCGTGACTCTCGCCCAAGCCTACTACGCACTCGCTGCCTTCCTCCTCCTGGCTGGCTGGCTCATCGTCACGGACGCTCCCGTTCTTCGCTCCTTTCGTCGCTCGCGCCTGGCCACCACGCTCCTAACGTTGGCTGCCATCACTTGGTTTGGTTGGTGGCTCATGAGCCTCCCGGAGGCTGACCTCGCTGGCCTGCCGCGCCTCCCGGTGGTGCTCGGCTTCCTCGGCGCCAGCTTCGCGACCTTCTTCTACATGCCCGACTTTCTGTCGGTTCGTTCCTTGGCGGTGCTGATGCTGTTTCTGGCGCGGGCCACCCTCGACGCTGGCTACCGCCAGCTCCCGTACAGCTTACTGGACGCCTCGGTGAGCTACGGGTTGCTGATCCTCTTCGGCTTCTGGTGGGCGTGTTCGCCGCCAGTCTTCTGCCGGCAATGCGACTGGGTCCTGACCACGGATGCCCGTCGCAAGCTCTTCGGCGGGCTGTCCCTGCTCCTGGGTCTCGCCTGTGTGGTTCAGGCTTTCCTCCTCCCGTGAGCCGTGCGCTGCTGATCGTCGTCTCGGGTCCGGCCGGCAGCGGCAAGACCACGCTCTGCGCTCGGCTGACCGAAGCGTACCCGCAGTCGATTCGCCGCGTCATCACCTGCACGACCCGCGCGCCGCGGATTGGCGAAACTGACGGCGCGGACTACCATTTCATGACACGCGCCAGCTTCGAGCAGCAGGTCGCCGCCGGGGTCTTCCTCGAGCATGCCCAGGTGCACGGTAATCTTTACGGCCCGCGCGCCGCCGATGTCGCCGCCCAGCTCGGCGCTGGCTTCGACGCTCTCCTGAATGTCGACGTCCAGGGCGCTTCGACGATCCGCGCCAAGGGCGCCGCTGATCCGCGCCTCGCCGCGTCGCTCGTGACGGTCTTCATCCGCGTGGGCGATCGCACGGAGCTCCGTCGTCGCCTCACGGGCCGCGGCACCGACCCGGTCGACGAAATCGACCGCCGCGTCGCCGCCGCCGAAGAGGAGCTTCGTCATGCAGGCTCCTACCAGCATCTGATCGAAAGCGGCAGCCGGGAAGCTGATTTTGCGGCGCTGCAAAGTATCTACCTCGCCGAGAAGGCCCGTCGTCCATGATGGAGAAGAACGACATCGCGGGCGTCCTCGACGAGATCGCCACGTTCATGGAGTTGACGGGCGAAAATCCTTTCAAGATCCGCGCGTATTCGGCCGGGGCCCGCATCCTCGAGAACCTGACCGAAGACCTCGGTGAGCTCATCGATAGCGGCAAGCTGGCTGATATCCCCGGTCTCGGTGAGGCGCTCGTCGACAAGATCACGACGCTTCGCCGTGACGGCGTCCTGCCGTTTCATCAGAAGCTCAAGGCGTCCATCCCCGCCGGGCTCCTCGAAGTCATGCAGATTCCCGGCCTCGGCCCGAAGAAGGTGCGAGCGCTCTGGACGCAGTTGGCCGTCGAGGACCTCGCCAAGCTCAAGGAGGTCTGCGAAGCCGGCGCGGTCGCCGAGCTCAAGGGTTTCGGCGCCAAGACGCAGGACAAGATTCTCGAAGGCATCAAGAACCGTATCGCCTACGGGAAGCGCCACCGGTGGAACGACGCCGCCGCCATCGCCGAGCCGATTCTCGCGGGCTTGCGGGCGCTACCGCAGGTCTCGCTGGCCGAATCGGCGGGCTCGCTCCGCCGTTCGCGGGAGACCGTCGGCGACCTCGACTTCCTCGTGGCCTCCTCGGATCCGCAACCGATTATGGCATGGTTCGTCGCCTTTCCTGGCGTGAAGGAAATCACCGCCCAAGGTGAGACGAAGTCCAGCGTGCGCTTCGAAAATGGCCTGCAGGCCGACTTACGCGTCGTCCCCGCGGCCCAATTCTACTTCGCGCTCCACCACTTCACCGGCTCCAAGGAGCATAACGTCGCGATGCGCCACCGCGCGCTCGGCCGAGGCCTAAGCATGAGCGAATGGGGCTTCAAGTCCGTCGACGAGAAGACCCCCGCCCCGGGCGCCAAGAACGAGGCAGAGGTCTTTCAAGCGCTGGGACTGCCTTGGATTCCGCCCGAAATGCGCGAAGGCAATGGGGAAATCGACGCTGCCGAAGCCGGCCAGCTGCCGGAGCTTATCCAGCTCTCCGACCTCCGCGGCGTTTTCCACAATCACACGACGGAATCGGATGGCGACCACACGCTCGACCAGATGGCCGCTGCGGCCGAAGCCCACGGATGGGAGTACCTCGGCATCTCCGACCATTCGAAGTCCAGCTTTCAGGCCAACGGTCTCGATGAGGCCCGCCTGGCCAAGCAGCGCGAGGATATCGCGCAGCTCAACGCCTCGAAGAAATATCGCGTCCGCGTGCTCGCCGGCAGCGAGGTCGATATCCTCGCCGCCGGCGAACTGGACTTCCCGGACGATGTCCTGGCGCAACTCGATTTCGTCGTGGCCTCGGTCCACAATCGCTTCGGTCTGGAGCGCGAGGCGCAGACCGCCCGTATCATCAAGGCAATCGAGAATGAGCACGTCGATATGATCGGACACCTTACGGGGCGTCTGCTCAATCGGCGCGAACCCTACGAGGTCGATATCGCCAAGGTCATCGATGCCGCTGCGGCCAACGACACGATCATCGAGCTCAACGCCAACCCTTGGCGGCTCGATCTCGACTGGCGTTGGTGGCGCCGCGCCGCCGAAAAGGGCGTGTTGTGTTCGATCAACCCGGACGCCCATGATATCGACCAGCTGGGCTTCGCTGCCTTTGGCGTACGCATCGCCCGCAAGGGCTGGCTGACGCCGGCGCAGGTGCTCAACACGCGCACGTTGCCCGAAGTGCTGCGCTGGCTGGGTCGTTGAACGCTCCTTCCGGCTCGCCCTGCGGGCGCCGTTCCTCCTATCCTACCGCATGCTGCACGATAAGCGCCGTCTGCTCCTCATCGCCGGACCTTGCTCCCTCGAGTCAGAGGCCAATTGCCGGACCGTCGCCGCGGAGCTCAAGGCGCTGGCTGCCCGCCACCCAGAACTGAACATCATCTTCAAGGGTTCCTACGATAAGGCCAACCGCACTTCGCTGGGGGGCGACCGCGGCCCTGGCCTGCAGGCGGGCCTCGATCTCCTCGCGATGGTGAAGAAGGATTACGGGTTCAAAGTCCTGACCGATATCCACGGCCCCGACCAGTGCGCGGCCGTCGGTAAGGTCGTCGACGTGTTGCAGATCCCGGCGTTCATGTGCCGCCAGACCGATCTCCTCGTCGCCGCCGCCCAGACCGGCAAGGTCGTGAACGTGAAGAAGGGGCAGTTCCTTTCGCCGGCAGAGATGCGCTTCGTGGTCGATAAGCTCGAAGGCGCCCAGGCTGCCGAGATTTGGCAGACCGACCGTGGCACGACCTTTGGCTACCAGAACCTGGTCGTCGACATGCGCTCTTTCCCGATCATGGCTGGCTTCGGTCACCCGACGATCATGGACGCCACGCACGCGGTGCAGCTCCCCGGCGCCGCCGGCGGCGCTTCCGGCGGGCAACGTGAATACGTGCCGGTCCTCGCCAAGGCGGCCCTCGCCGCCGGTGCTGACGGCCTGTTCATGGAGACGCACCCCGACCCGCAGAAGGCGATCTCCGACGGCCCGTCGCAGGTGCCGCTCGCTGAATTCCCCGCGCTCGTAGAAGCCTGCCTGCGCGTCTGGAAAGCCGTCCGCGCCTAGGCGGCCAGCTGCGCGATTGCTTCCCGGTCTGGCTTACCGCTCGCGTTCGTGGGGATCTTCCGGACGAACACGTAGCGCCGCGGCCGAGCCGCCGGCGCGAGGGTTTCGCAGGCCAGTCGGAGGGCGGCTTCCGTGGAGGCGGGGCCGATGACGCAGGCGGTCACGACTTCACCCCAAGTCGCGTCCGCCACACCCAGTACCAGCGCGGCCTCGACCAGCCCCGTCGCCTGGAGCGCCTGCTCCACGCGCGCCGGATCGACCTTTTCGCCGCCGGTGATGATGACGCGATCGGCGCGTCCGGAAATCCGCACGCTGCCGTCGGCTTCCACGTCGCCGCGATCACCGCTCGCCCAAGGGCGGGTGAGCGCATCGGCGGGCCACTGGCCGAGGCCGAGCGAGGGCGCGGCGATGGTGATGACGCCCTCGGCGTCTGTCGCGAACGTCACGCCAGGCAGGGGAGCCCCGCGCATAGTCTCACCCGTCCAGATTTTTTCCGGTGGGCACAGCGCGCAGGCCGCCGCGGTCTCCGTCGAACCATAGGTAAGGAAGACGGGCAACCGCTGCGCGCGGATCTCGCCGGCCAGCGGCCCGGGCAGGGCCGCGCCACCGAGCAGAATCACGTCGAAACCGCGCAACCACGTTGCGCCTTCGGCGTGCGCCAGGAGGCGGGTCAGTTGCGCTGGCACCAAGGAGATGACCTTCGTGCCCTCGGTCGGCAAGGCCACGGAGGGCAGGGGAGTCTCCGCGGCGAAGCGTCCATCGAGGACGGCGTGTGCGCCGCCGGTCTCGCGGGCGCGGATCGCCGGCATGAAGCCGCTGACGTGCCAAGGCGGCGTGCAGGTGACGCCATGGAGGATTGGGGACAGCCCGCGCGCACCCAGCGCGACGCTCAGACCGAGCGCGGCGGCCCGCAAAGTTTCCGCCGAGTGGATGATGAACTTCACTTTCCCGCCGGTGCCGCCGGTCGGGATCATCACGCGACCGCGCCAGTTCTTCGGCCAATCACAGGTGCCGAGACCACGCGGCTCGAGGGTGAGGCCTTTGACGAGCGTGCCCAGCGGAAGCTGGCGGGCGGCCTCGGCGAGGTCGTGGGCGGACCAGCGGGGATTACCGAGGAAAACCGGCAGGTCGGCATCATGCGCCAGCAGCGCTTCGCGCAGGTGCGTGGCGTAGTCCGCATGGAAGACCGCGACGGCGCTCATGTCAGCTCCTGCCAGAAGCGGCCCCAATCGAAGTCCACCAGCCCGGCGGCGAGCGCGCCAGGCGCATGCTGGTCTCGGCCGTCATGCTCGAACCGGCCGAGGGTATCGAAGCCCACCGTCCCCGCTGCTGGGTCTTGCGCTGCCAGCCATAAGGCGCCCTGCCGACCAACCGCGGTCTCGAAGCAGGACGAGTAGACAACGACACCCTTATGCGCGGCGCGCCAGGCCAGCAGATCGTCCCAGTCCCCAGCGAGCAGCGGCTTCACGACCACCGTCCCGTCCCACGCGAGTCCGGCCGGCGTGAGAAATGATTCATCGAGCGCGATCTTAACCGGCCCGATGGACGCGTAGCCCAGATGTCCGACGGGCAGGGGCTGCTCGAGGAATTCGATTCGTTCCTCCGCGCGCACTAACTCGGCCCAGCGGCGCGCCGCTTGCAAGTCCAGCGAACCGTTGGCATCGAGCCGGAGGCGACCAGGGAATCGCGCCAGCACGCTGCGGATAGCTTCCTCTGATGTCTCGGGCGAGATCTTGATTTTTAAGGTCTGGAAGCCCTCGGCAATCTTCGCCGCCGTCTCCATCACGGAGAGCGTCATGAGCCCAGCGCAAGGGAGGGCGTCGCGGAAACGGGCGATTTGGTTCCAATGCCGGCAGCTGGCAAGTGCCGCCGAGAGGCAAGGTCGCGCCGTCGGGGAAGCGGCGATCGCAGCGGAGAGGTGACCGAGGTTTCCCTGCGCCGAGCGCAGCGACTCGACGGCTTGCTCGATGGTCTCGGTCGGGAAACCAGGCCAAGGAGCGATTTCTCCGTATCCGGTGCCTTGGTCCGATTGCGTCCGGAGGATGATACGATCGACGGCGTCCACGACGCCCGCCCCTGTCGCCACCGGCGTGCGGAGACGTCGGCGGAAGCGTTTGAAGTCGAAAAAACCACTGGTCATGGGTCGAATAGACGGCAATCCGGACAAACTCGCAAAATCAATTTGCCAGCCATCAGGGGGGTGCCTAACACCCTTGGGGGAAACCGACCACTCATGGCCTCCTCGAAATCCAAGGGCCGCGTTTCCCTCGACGAACGCTTTTACCTGCCAGCAGACGAATTTTTCTCTGCCAACGCTGGTCTGGGCCTGACGTATGACGACGTTTCCCTGGCGACCCGCTACTCCGAGGTCCTCCCCCGGATGACCCGCCTCGATTCGGCGCTTTCGGACTCCCTCTCCCTGTCCCTCCCAATCGTCTCCTCCGACATGGACACGGTGACCGAGCACCGCATGGCTATCGCGATGGCCCTCAACGGCGGGCTGGGCCTCCTCCATTACAATATGTCCGAGGTCGAGCAGGTGGCCGAAGTCCGCCGCGTGAAGAACCATATCCACGGCATGATTGGCGACCCCGCAGTCGTCGCGCCGGAAGACACCATCGCCCAAGTCCTGGCCCGCATCGAGCGCGACGGCCTGGCCTTCAGTACCTTCCCGGTCACCGCTCCCGATGGTACGTTACTCGGTCTCCTGCCTGGCAGCACGGTCAAGGAGCGCCACGGCCAGCGCAAGGTCGTCGCCGTCATGATTCCGCGCGACAAGGTGTTCACCGTCGGCGAGAAGGATCTCGGCAAGGACCCGATTGCCACCGCCGACCGCAAGTTCTCCGAACACGTTGGCCAGAACAAGCTGCTCGTCGTCGATGCGAAGAACAAACTCCGCGGCCTTTTCACTTTGAGCGATATCGAGCGCATCTCCGAGGAATCCCGCGCCCACGTCCGCCCAACGCGCGACGCTGATTTCCGTCTCCGTGTCGGCGTCGCCATCTCGGTGCCCCGCACCGCTGACGGCGAAATCGACCGCACCCGCTTACTCGCCCACGTCAGCGCTCTTATCGACGAAGGCGCGGATGCCCTCGCGATTTCGACCGCGCACGGCCACACTAAAGGTGTCGGTGACGCGCTACGCATGTTGCGCAAGGCACATAAGCATATCACACTCATCGCCGGTAACGTCACCAGTGGCGAAGGCGTCGAGTTCCTCGCCGCGGCGGGCGCTGACACCGTCAAGATTGGCCAGGGCCCCGGCTCAATCTGCACGACCCGCATCGTCGCCGGCGTCGGTATCCCGCAGCTGACCGCACTTTACGTCGCCTCCCGCGCCGCCGCCCAGAAGGGCGTGCGCATCCTCGCCGACGGCGGCATCACGAAGAGCGGCGACATCGTCAAGGCGCTCACGCTCGCCGACGCGGTCATCCTCGGCGGCCTGCTCGCCGGGAGCCGCGAAGCCCCGGGCAAGCTGATGGAGATCAACGGTAAGACTTATAAGGAATACCGCGGCATGGGTTCGCATGAAGCCATGCGGAAGGGTTCCGCCGCCCGCTACGGCCATTCCGCCAGCGGCAAGTTCAGTAAGGTCGCCGCCGAAGGCATCGAAGCGCTCAAGGAAGTTTCCGGCACCGTCGACCAAGTCCTCGGCACCCTCGCTGGTGGCGTCCAGAGCGGCCTCGGCTACCTCGGCGCGGCGAACCTCGCCGAACATCGTAAGCGTGCCCGCTTCATCCGAGTCACACCTGCCGGCCAGCGCGAAGCCGCTCCGCACGACGTGATTGAGATCAAGGCCGGCTCCTGATTTTACCTATGGAAGCTTTTCTTAGGGCACTCTCCCTCATCTTACTCGGCGTCCTGATCGGCGCGGTGGGCATGTTATTCTTCACGCCGAGCTTCAACGTCGTCGTCAGCCGAGCTCCTGGCGCGCTCAAGCCCGTCGAGTTCGCCACCGCCCCAGTCTCGCCCGCCGTCGCGCCGGCCACGCCCGCAAAAAACCCTGCCCGCGCCGATGTGGCGGTCGCTCCAGTGAAGCCGCCCGTCGCCGCCGACGCGCGCCCCTCTCTGGCCCCTGCCGCCGTCGAGCCGACCATCGATTTTAAGGCGATCTCGGAGCACCTCATCCTCTGGCCTACTTCGGTGACGGTGAAGACCGCGACCACGGTACCCGTGTTGGTCGATGGCAAGAAAGTCCAGGATCTGGCTCTCGAGGCTGGCACAATCTTGCAGGTCTCCAAGGTCCTGGCGAACGGGTCCCTTGAGGTTCGCGCCAAGGGCGCCAAGTTCGAGGTCCAGAGCCCGCTCACGGATTTCTCGTTAGAGCTGGGCAAGCGCGTTTCGGAACTCGTCCTCAAGGGCACGAAGTTCGATTCGCCTTTCGCAAACCCGCCGACATCAGCTCCCGCTGCGGTCGTGGTCACCGCCGCGGCGGTCCCCGCGCCTGTCGTCGCGCCCAAGGCTCCGCTGAGCTTGGCCCAGCGCGTCGACGTGCTGTTCGGTGCTAAGCCAGCGGGTGAATCGTCGGCCAACCCGCCTGCGGCCGCCGCGCCTTCCGTCCCCCCGCCTGCGGCCGCCGATATCCCCGCCACTCCGCCTCCGGCGGCTCCGTCAACCGAACCGAACACCGTCGAGAAGGGTAAGGATCTAGACCGTAAGATAAACCAGCTCTTCAAGTGATCGGCCTGTGAGTCACGCGAAGATATTTTCTTGGAACGTCAATGGGGTCCGCTCGGCCCTCGGCAAGGGACTCGGCGAATTCATCGCGTCGGCTGACCCGGATGTGCTCTGCCTGCAGGAGACGAAGTGTGAGACGGCCGTGGCTTCTACGCTTGGCCTAGCCTACCCGCATCAGTTCTGGCATGAGGCCGAGAAAAAGGGCTACTCGGGTACGGCCATCCTTTCCAAGGTCGCGCCGCTTTCCGTCGCCACGGATTTCCCGGGCGATCACCCGCCCGAAGGCCGCGTGGTCACGGCGGAGTTCAACGGGCTCTTCGTGGTCAGCGCTTACGTCCCTAATTCTCAGCGCGAGCTCGAGCGCCTCGCTTATCGCCTCCAGTGGGACGCCGATTTCCGTAAATACCTGGCCCGCCTCGCGAAGAAGAAGCCGGTCGTCGTCTGCGGAGACCTCAATGTCGCGCACGCCGAGATCGACCTCGCCAATCCTTCCACGAACCGCCGCAACGCGGGCTTCACCGACGAGGAACGCGAATCATTCAGCCAGCTGCTCGTCGGCCATGGTTTCACGGATACCTTCCGCGCTCAGCACCCTGAGCTCGCACAGCGCTACAGTTGGTGGTCCTATCGCCCTGGTATCCGCGCCCGCAACATCGGGTGGCGTCTGGATTACTGCCTGACTTCTGACGGCCTCAAGTATTCGCAGCCCGACATCCACGACAAGGTCACCGGCTCGGACCACTGTCCGGTATCCGTCCGCGTGCAGGCCGAGCTCTAATCGGTCGTCGCTTGTTCTCCGGTCAGCCGGCGCACCCAGGGCACGAGTATAAGGAGTAACAGACTCATCCCGCCGACAAGTAGGGCCTGGTTCCAGAAGAAGTTCGCCAGCGCCAGCGGATCCTTGGCGTCGAAGCTGCCAGCGAGCACTCCGGCCAGTTTATTGCCCAGCGCCGATCCAAGGAACCAGATGCCCATCACCAATCCGGCCAGTTTGGCGGGAGCGAGCTTGGACATCGCGCTCAGGCCGACCGGGCTTAAGCAAAGTTCCCCGATAGTCTGGAGGAAGTAGACGCCGACGAGCCACCAGGGGCTCACCTTACCCGCGGCGGTGAGTTGGGCCGCCGGGACGAGCAGCGCGAAGGAAAGTCCGAGGAAGACGAGGCCCCAGAAGAACTTCATCGGGATCGAGGGTTGGCGTTCGCGGAGGCGGACCCAGAGCCAGGCGAACAGTGGGGCCAGCGCGATCACGAAGAGCGAATTCACCGACTGGAACCACGATGACGGGAAGGCGTAACCGAACGTCTCGTTGCGCGTGAGTTCGTCGGCGAACAGTGTGAGCGACGAGCCAGCCTGCTCGAAGACGGCCCAGAAGATGATGGCGCAGATGAAGAAAACCAGGATCGCCGCGATGCGGTGGCTGTCGGGGTCTTTCTTGAGTACGCCGAAATAGATGACGCCGACGATCGGCAGGGCGTAGACGAGGGGGTTGATCCACGGGAAGTAATCCGAGGCGATCATGACGCCGAGCAGGGCGGCGGTACCGATCGCGACCAAGGCGAGCCGGTCCCAGGGGCGGGGCGTGCCCGCTGCCGGCGCCTGGCCGATATGGGCCAGCCAGTGGAGTCGCCGGAGATAGACGCCCATACCGATTGTCATGCCGACGCCGGCGGCGGCGAAGCCCCAGTGCCAGCTGTGCAGCGGGTCGAATCCCCAGCCGGTCAGCAGCGTCTTGAACTGGTCGCTTTGCGCCAGCCACCCGACCACCAAAGGTGCCGCGAAGGCCCCGAGGTTGATGCCCATGTAGAAGAGCGAGAAGCCGGCGTCTCGTCGCGTATCCTCGGGCGAGTAGAGGCCGCCGACGAGCGTGCTGATGCTCGGCTTGAGCAGGCCAGTCCCGAGTGCGATGAGGATGAGCCCGGCGTAGAACGTCGGTACGGAAGCGAATGCCAGGCAGTAGTGGCCAGCGGTAATGATTAATCCGCCGATCAGCACCGCCCGCCGGGCACCTAAGAAGTTATCAGCGAGATAGCCCCCGAGGATGCAGACCATGTAGCTCGCCATGGTGTAGTTGCCGTAGATCTGCGCCGCGAATTTCTGGTCGAAGCCCAGCCCGCCCATCGTCAACGGGGCGATCATGAAAAGGAGTAATAGCGCCCGCATGCCGTAGTAGGAGAACCGCTCCCACATCTCGGCGTAGTACAGCATGCTCAACCCTCGGGGATGGCCGGCGAAGCCCCCGTGGTCGCGATCGGTCTGCGCGGTCGGCGGTTCGACGGATGGGGTCGGTGCGTGCATCGGAGGGGGTTATAAGCGGGGTAATCGGGGAGAGGGAGTCGGGAATGCATTTCACCCTCCGACAGAGGGACGGCGTTGACAAGGGGGGGCTATCGGCTACTTTTGAGACTCAATCTCAATTAGCGTGACCCCGCTATCGCAACTTCTCCCGGGCCAATTCGGCAAACTGGCCTCGCTCAACCCTGAGCGGGGGGTGGATCAGCGTTTGATGGCCCTGGGGCTGCTCCCGGGCATGATTCTTAAGCTCATCCGGAAGGCGCCGCTCGGCGACCCGCTGGCCATCGAGTTCGGCGGCCAAGTCGTCAGCCTCCGCCTCGCCGAGGCCGAAAATCTGATCGTCGATGTCTCCGCCGATTGTCCCATCCAGCGACCGCGTCAGCCGTGAGCAACTCCGCCGCAGGCCTACTGGTCGCGCTCGTCGGTAACCCCAACACCGGCAAGTCGACCCTCTTCAACGCCCTGACCGGCCTGCGGCAGCGCGTCGGTAATTATCCCGGCGTCACCGTCGCCCGTAAGTCCGGCATCTGCGATCTCGGCGACGGGCGAAAAGTCGAGCTGCTCGACCTCCCTGGACTTTACTCCCTCGCCGCCGCTTCGCCCGACGAGCAGGTCGTCATCGACGCCCTCTCGGGCAATATCGTCGGCGCCCGTCGTCCGGACGCGGTGGTGCTCGTCGTCGACGCGACCAACCTGCTCCGTAATCTCTTCCTCGCCTCCCAGGTCGCCGAGCTCGGTCTGCCGGTGGTGATTGCGCTCAATCAGGCCGATGTCGCCAAGGAGCAAGGCCTACGCATCGATACCGGCTTACTTTCCCGTCGGCTGGGCGGTGTCCCCGTCGTGCTGACTTCCGCTTGGCAAGGCGAGGGCATCCTCGACGTGCGGCGTGGTATCGCGCGCGCGTTGACTGAGCCGGCGCCGATGAAACGCGTGTCCTGGCCGACCGATATCGCGGGGGCCTTGGCAGAAGTGGCCGCCGCCGCCGCGGCCGATACGGGCCGGCCGATCACGGAGGCGGAGGCCCAGCGACTGCTCTTCGATACGAATCCGTCGACTGCCGAACGGCTCGGCTGGGCGCTCGCCCGCCGCGAGAAGACGCTCCGCGTCGCGCGGGATCGCGTCCGTCATTCCGGCTACAACCCCATGGCGGCCGAACCGCTCGTCCATTACGCGCATCTCCGCCTCATCCTCGAGGGAGTCGTGGCGGAAGGCCTGGGCAAGGCGGGCCGTTCCGCCGCCGTCGATCGCCTGCTCCTCCACCGCTTTCTTGGGCCCGTGCTGTTCCTCGGGATCATGCTCGGTTTTTTTGGCTCCGTCTTCTGGCTGGCGAAGTTCCCCATGGAATGGATTCAGGCTGGGGTGGATTGGACGAAGAGCATCGTCGCGCCGCCCTTGGACGCGTATCCCATGCTCCAAAGCCTGCTGGCGGACGGCATCATCGGGGGCGTCGGGGCCTTCTTGGTCTTCCTGCCGCAAATCCTGATTCTCTTCCTTTTCATCGGAATCCTCGAAGACAGCGGCTACATGGCGCGTGCTGCGTTCATCATGGACCGTCTTTTTAGCTGGTGCGGCCTCAACGGGAAGAGTTTCGTGCCGCTGCTCTCCGGTTTTGCCTGCGCGATTCCGAGCCTGCTTTCCACGCGCACGATCGAAGACCCCAAGGCGCGGCTCGCGACCGCCTTCGTGGTGCCGTTCATGAGTTGTTCGGCCCGCTTCCCGGTCTATGCGCTGATGTGCGCCGCCTTCATCGGTCCGGTCTATGGTCCAGGCTGGCAATCCGTCGTGATGATCGGGATGCACTGCGTCGGCCTACTCTTCGCCGTCCCGACGGCTTTCGTGCTCACGCGCCTCGTGCTCAAGGTCAAGCCGCAGCCCTTTGTCCTCGAGCTTCCGCGCTACCAGATGCCCAAGTCGCGCGACGTGCTGTGGCGCATGTGGCAGAACGCCGCCGAGTTTGTGTCCCGGGCCGGTACGGTTATCTTCGCCATCACCATTATCGTCTGGGCGCTCTCGTATTTTCCGCGCGACCCAGCGGTGGCGGAGCGCATCCAGGCCGCGCACCCGACGGCCGCCCCAGAAGTGGTCACGGCCAAGATACAGGCGGCGTATGTCGAACAATCCTACATGGGACGATTCGGCAAGGCGGTGCAGCCAGTCTTCGATCCACTGGGCTTCGACTGGAAGATCACCGTCGGCGTGCTGGCGAGCTTCCCGGCCCGCGAGGTCATCGTCTCCACGCTGGGCGTGACGTACTCCGTCGGCGAAGGCGCCGAGGCCGACAGCCAGCATCTCCGCAAGGCCATGCAGGACGCTAAATGGTCCGAGGGGCCGCGCGCCGGCACCCCTATCTTCTCCCTCGCCGCGGTGCTCGCGCTGATGGTCTTCTTCGCGCTTTGCTCGCAGTGCGGCCCGACGGTTGCCACGCTCGCCCAGGAGACCGGCGGCTGGCGGTGGGCCGCGGGTTCGTTCGTCTACATGACGGCACTCGCCTGGCTCGCCGGGACGGCCGTCTATCAAGTCGTCAGCCGTCTCTCATGAACCTCGAAGCCGTCATCGTCGGGGCTATCATCGGCGTCGCCGCGGGTTGGCTGATTCGTCGTTGGCTGGCCGCCGCCCGTCGTCGCAAGGAAGGCGGCTGCGCCGGGGATTGCGCTTGTGCGACGAAGCTAAAGCCGAAGAAGTAAGCCTGAGAGGCAAGTTGACCAGTTGATGGGTTGGCCAGTTGGCCAGAAAAGACATGGAACTCAAAGGGAGACCGGGAACCGGGAAGTTGGCTTCGGGCATATTCTTTCGGGTGACAGGTGACGGCCACCAGGGCATCAGCCTCTCGGGAGTCGGCCATTCAGCCATCGGCAGCCGGCTCCAGGCTCCCGCGGCCGATGGCCGAGAAGCCGATACCTGAGTTGCCGTCACCCGTGGCTGACACCCGTCACCCGGAATTTAATTCCCCAGCCAATCATCCGGTCTCGGGTTCACCATTGAGTGAGTGCCTCGGCTTTCTTGCCCACCTGTCAACTTGTCAACCTGCCAGCTAGTGCGCCCTCTGGGCCTCTGGCCCACTGGTCAACTGATCAACTAACGCTGCGCCCCTTGCCCCCATGTCACCGTGCCCCCTCGCGGCTTCGCCGCGCTCACACCGGCTGCTGCTGGCTGAGGCAGTGCAGCGCGCCACCTTCGATGAGCAGTAGGCGGCAGTCGATGCCCACGATTTTCCGACCGGGGAAGCCGTCGCCGACGATGCCCATGGCAATCTGGTCGGAGTCTTGGCCGTAGAGCGGCACGAGGACGCCGCCGTTCACGATGAGGAAGTTCGCATGGCTCGGTGGCAGCTCGCGTCCGGCGAGGCGGATGGGTTTCGGCAGCGGAAGCTCGAGGACGTCGAGCCGTTGGCCGCGCGGGCGCATCTCGCGCAGGCGGCGGAGGTTTTCCTGCAACGGCGCGTAGTTCGGCGAGGCCTTGTCGGCCTCACTGACGGCGAGGATGGTGCGCGGCGCGATGAAGCGCGCGAGGTTGTCGATGTGGCCGTCGGTATCGTCGTTGGCGAGGCCTTCGCCAATCCAGAGGAGTTCGTCGACCGCGAGCCCGTCGCGGATGGCGGCGTGGAACGCGGCGTCATCGCGGCCTTCGGCGCGGTTCGGATTGTTCTGCACAGCCTCGGTGGTGAGGAGCAGGCCGTCGCCGGAGACTTCGATGCCGCCGCCTTCGAGTTCGAATGGATAGCTAAACTTCTTCACGCCGAGGCGTGCGGCGATCTTGCCGGGGACTTGGTTGTCGAGCGAAGCCTCGAACTTGCCGCCCCAGCCGTGGAATTCCCAGTCGGTGAGCGCGAGCTCCTTGGTCTGGTCGTTCTTCACGAAAATCGGCCCATGGTCGCGGCACCACACGTCGTCGGTGGCGATGTCAGTCAGCTCGATGACGGAAAGGTCGGCTTTGGCTTCTTTGAGCGCTCGTTCGGCTTCGGCGCGCAACTTGCCTGCGGCGTTAATCTTCACCGGCTGGAACTCGGCGATCGCCGCGGCGAACTCCGCGAACTTTGCGGGGATGAGGCCGTAGTGCCCGGGCCAGAGCGCGGGGTTCGACGGCCAGGACAGCCACGTGGCGGACTGAGGTTCCCACTCCGCGGGCATGCGGAAACCGAGGGCGCGTGGCGTGGCCATGCGGGAGATCAGTCGCGCAGGCGGCGCGTCAGGTCGCCGTAGGCGTCGATGCGCCGGTCGCGGAAGAACGGCCAGATGCGGCGGAACGCCCGCTGTTTCGCGAGGTCGCAATCAGCGAGCAGGATTTCCTCTTGCTCAGCGGAAGCCCGGGCGACGATTTCGCCGTATGGGTCGGAGACGAAACTCTGGCCCCAGAACTGGGTGCGGCCTTCGACGCCGACGCGGTTGGTCGCGGCGACGTAGCAGCCGTTGGCGACGCCATGGCCGCGCTGGACGGTCTCCCAGGCGTTATGCTGGGCCTTGCCGAGGGCGGCCTTCTCTTCGGGCAGCCAGCCGATGGCGGTTGGGTAGAAGAGGATTTGCGCGCCGCCGAGTGCGGTCAGTCGCGCGGCTTCGGGATACCACTGGTCCCAGCAGATGAGCACGCCGAGATCGCCATGCGCGGTCTTCCAGGTACGGAAGCCGAGGTCGCCCGGCGTGAAGTAGAATTTCTCTTCGAAGCCCGGGTCCTGCGGGATGTGCATCTTGCGGTATTTGCCGAGCACGGTGCCGTCGGCGTCGATGACGGCCGCGGTGTTATGGTAGACTTCGCTGCCGCGCGCTTCGAAGAGCGGGGCGACGATGACGACACCGAGGCGCTTGGCAGCTTGGGCGAGTGCGGTCACCGACGGGCCGGTCTCAATCGGCTCGGCGAGGTCGAAGTGTTTCGGATCCTGGGCCACGCAGAAGTATTTCGTCGTGAACATCTCCTGCAGGCCGATGATCTTTGCGCCCTTGGCCGCCGCTTCCTCGATGCGGGGCAGGGTCTTGCGCACGTTGGCGGCTGGGGTGTCCTCGGCGGTGAGCTGGACGAGGCCGATGCGGACGGAGTCAGCCATGACGACGTTCGTCAGTAGACGAGCTTGTTGATCGGATACTCCACGATGCCCTCGGCGCCGGCGGCCTTGAGGGTCGGGATGAACTCGCGCGCCTGGCGGGCGTCGATGATGGTCTCGACGGCGACCCACTCAGAATTACTCAGCGGGGAGACGGTTGGATTGCGCAGGGCGGGCAGGGCGGCGGCGACTTGGTCGAGCTTGGCCTTTGGGAGGTTGAACTTCAGGCCGACCATGTGCTGCGCGGCCAGGGCGCCCTGCAGCATGAGGACGATCTGCTCGATTTTGGCGCGCTTGGCGGGATTGGCCCAGGCGGCTTTGTTTGCGACGAGGACGGTGGTAGTCTCCAGCAACTGCGCGACGATGCGGAGTTGGTTGGCCTTGAGCGAGGAGCCGGTCTCGGTGATATCGACGATGGCGTCGGCGAGCTCGGGGACCTTGACTTCGGTGGCGCCCCAAGAGAATTCGACTTCGCATTCGACGCCCTGCGCCTTGAACCAGCGGCGGGTGGTCTCGACGAGTTCGGTGGCGATACGCTTACCGGCGAGATCCTTGGCCGTCTTGATGGGGGAGCTTTCCGGCACGCAGAGGACCCAGCGGGATTTCTGGGCGGAGGCGCGGCTGTAGATGAGTTCGCAGACTTGGACGACGTCAGCGTTGTTTTCCTGGACCCAATCTTGGCCGGTCAACCCGCAGTCGAAGAAGCCATCTTCGACATATCGGGCCACTTCTTGGGCACGGATGAACCGCCCATCGAGGCCGGGATCATCGAAGGAGGGGCGGTAAGAACGGGTGCTCTTGGTCACGGGGAAACCAGCCCGGGCAAACAGCTGGAGGGTGGCCTCTTCTAGGCTACCCTTGGGCAGACCGAGCATCAATTTGGCGGCTTCCTGACTCATGAGAATATGGAGGAAGCCCACCCGTAGCCCCTCCGCAAGCCTTACCTCTCCCCCGCCGGGCGCCGGCGCCAAGGGTCGGCAATGGAGTCACACTAACGGGACAGAAGGGCTCGACTGCTCGCCCTTGGTGGCCACCCGTCATCCCGCCGAGGCAGGAAAACGCCCGTTAAGCCCGCCTTTTGCCTCCACCGTTGACCCTGTTGGGTGGCATGCCTACTGCTCGAAATCACGTTCACCGATGTCTATCGCCTCCTTCCCCCCCCGCCGTGGGTATCTCCTGCGCAAGCTCCTCACGGTGCTTTGCGGCATTGCGCTGTTCTTGGTGATGGTGGGCCTGTTGGGCGTCTGGGCGCTGGGGAGGTTTTCCCCTAAGTTGCTCGATACGATGCTGGCCACCCGCTCCGGCGCTCATCTGTCGGTCGTCGCCAACGAATCCAACCTCTTCGCCGGTCGCCTGGATTATGCCGGCCTCACGATCACCAACCCGACCCGCTGGAAGGAGCCGCAGTTTCTCAAGGTCCGTCGCCTTGGAATCGATTTCGATCCGCTCACTTTCCTCGAAGGGGGTGCCCGTATCGTCCACGACCTGGAGCTCGACATCGAGCACCTGACAATCGTCGGCAAGGCCGACTACCACTCGGATAATAACGCGAAGGATATCTTCAATGGGCTCAAGCCGGTCCCTGGTCCGGCCGTGACCTCGGCGGAGCCCGCCCCCCAGCCGTTCCTCATCAAACATCTCCGCGTCCGCGTCGAACGCATCACGATCGTCACCGGCGACGGTACCGACCAGCGCAAGGTCTTGGTCGACCAAGCCATCAACCTCGTCTTCGAGGCCCGCGATATCACCCAGGGCAACTTCAAGGGTAAAGTCTCTGGCCCCCTTGGCGCGGAGGTCGTCGCCACCGCCATCTCGCAGCAACCGCAACTTCTCCTCGATCTCGCCCGGGAGCGCGTCCGCCGCTCCGTGACCGAGACGCTCCGCGGAGAAAAATAATCTCATGACCGACCCCACTTCTTCCGCCGATCCGACCTCGCCCGATCCCGTGACTCGCCTCGCCGAACTCGAGGGAGAGATTGCGCGCCTCAAGGACACGGTCCTCCGCAGCAACGCCGACCAGCAAAACCAGCAGCGCCGCCACCAGCGCGAGCGCGAGGAGCTCCGCAAGTATGCGACGGCCGGCCTGCTCGAAGATCTCCTGCCCGCGCTCGACTCGCTCAACCTCGGCCTGGAGTCTGCCCTGAAGCAGGCGGACGGCCATGCCGTCACCGAGGGCTTCCGCATGGCGGTCGGCCAATTACGGGCGATCCTTTCCGCGCAAGGGCTCACTGAGGTCATTCCCGTCGGTCAATCCTTCGATCCCGCCCGCCACGAGGCGGTGGGCTCCGAGCCCAGTGCTGACGTCGCCGAGGGCACCGTGCTCCGCGTCGCTCGCCCCGGCTGGCTCCTCCATGACCGCGTGCTCCGCCCGGCCGCCGTCTTCGTCTCCGCTGGCGCCGCCAAGTAATCTCCACCGATGGCCGAAGACTATTACGCTTTGCTGGGGGTCGCCAAAGCCGTCTCCGCGGACGACCTGAAGAAGGCCTATCGCAAAAAGGCGATGGAGTTCCACCCGGATCGTAATCCCGGCGACAAGGCGGCGGAGGAGAAGTTTAAGAAGGTCTCCCGCGCTTATGAGATTCTCAGCGATGACGCCAAGCGCAAGTTGTATGACCAGCATGGCGAAGCGGCCTTCGATCCCAATATGGGTGCCGGGGGCGGTCGCGGTCCGGCGGGGGGTGGTTTCCGCGGCGCCGATCCGCGGGATATCTTCGAGCAGATGTTCGGCGGTGGTGGCTTCGGCGACATGTTCGGCGGCGGTGGCAAAAGCCAAGGCCAGGATAACGATGGCGAGGACCTGCGCGTGGACCTCAAGATCACGCTCGAGGAGGCCGCGGAGGGCTTCGAACGGAAGATTCCCTATCGTAAGCATGTCAGTTGCGTGAAGTGTGCGGGCGTCGGCGCTGAGCCCGGCTCCAAGAAGAGCCGTTGTCCGACCTGCGGAGGCCAAGGCCACGTGGTCCGCTCCAACGGCTTCTTCCAGATGCGGCAGGTCTGTCCTTCGTGTGGCGGGCAAGGCGAACGTATCGAAAAACCCTGCAAGGCATGCTCCGGCGAAGGCCGGGTCGTCGCCGAATCCACCGTCAGCCTGCGCATTCCGCCCGGTGTCGACACGGGGACGAAGCTGCGCTCCAGCGGCAATGGCTCCGCGGGCCGCCGCGGCGCCACCGCCGGCGACCTCTACGTCTATATCGCGGTCACGGATCACGAACTTTTCGAGCGCGATGGCGACGACCTCGCTTGCAGTGTGCCCGTGAAGTTCTCGGTCGCCGCCCTCGGTGGCAAGATCGTCGTCCCGAAGCTCAAGGGGAAGACCAACCTGAACCTGCCCGCCGGCACCCAAGGCGGCACGGTCTTCCGCCTCCGTGGTGAAGGCATGCCGGCGCTACGTGGCGGTAATTCCGGCGATCTGCTGGTGCGCGTCGACATCGACGTCCCGAAGAAGATGACCGATAATGAGAGGGCTTCCCTCCAGGCCTACGCCGCGGCCTGCGGCGACGAGGCCGCGCCGGTTTCCGAATCCTGGCGCTCGAAGTTCAAGAAGTTCTTCCCTTAACCCCCTTGCCCGCCGGGGGTCGGGTCGTAAGGTGACTCCATGCCGCGCGACCCCGGCCAGACCGACCGACTGATTCGCCGTCTCCGCTGGGACGAGCTCGATCGGTCATGGCTGCTCCGCTTCGCCGAGTTCGCGCGCGAGGAAGATCTCGCCGGTCTCGGCCTCGCCCAGCGTCCGGTGCGCCCGGGTGATCCGTCCGCCGCGCTCTTGGCCGGGGCCCAACGGGCCCGCGCCCGCGTGGTCGCCCGCGGCCCGATGGTCCTCGCCGGACTCGGCCTGCTCGAGGTGGTGCTCGCTGCCTATGGCGGACGCTGCCATGCGAAGCCCCTCGCTTACGACGGCCAATTCGTCCCCGCTGGGACGGTCGTCGCCGAAGTCGAAGGGCCCGCCGCCGACTTGCTCTCGGCCGAACGTATCCTCCTGAACTTTCTCCAGCGCCTGTGCGGTGTGGCCACCCGCACCCGCGAGCACGTCCTCGCGTTGGGTTCGTCGCCGGCCAGGCTGCTCGATACGCGCAAGACGACCCCGGGCTTCCGCATGCTCGAGAAATACGCGGTCGGCCAAGGCGGTGGCTATAATCATCGGCTCGGGCTTTTCGACCGCATCATGGTGAAGGATAATCATCTCGCCGCCGACGGAGCCTCGTCGGGCGACCGTATCACGAAACTGGTCCGGCACGCGCGCGCCAGCCGTCCCGATCTCCTGCTCGAGGTCGAGGTCGATCGGCCCGACCAGCTCGCCCCCGCCCTCGCGGCCGGCGCCGACGTCATCCTGCTCGACAACTTCACCCTCGCCGATTTGCGCGCGGCCATCCCGCGGCTCCGCGGCCAGGCTTGGTCGGAAGTCAGCGGCGGCGTCAACCTCGAGTCCCTCCCGCTCATCGGTGCGCTCGCCCCCGATTTCATCTCCTGCGGTGGCCTCACCCACGCCGCGCCCTGGGGCGACCTCGGCCTCGATTGGCTCTGATCCATGGCCGACCTCGATAGCAGCATCCTCCTCGCGTTCCTTGAGGCCGCCGGCGAACCGGTGAGCGGAGATCGTCTCGCGAAAGAACTCGGCGTCTCCCGCGTGGCGATCTGGAGCCGGCTCGAGCGCCTGCGGGCCGCAGGTTTCTCCTTCAAGGCCTCGACCCGGAAGGGTTATGTCCTGAAGTCCGTCCCGCGCGAGATCAACGCGGCGCTCCTCGACGCGCACCTTCGTCGCCTTAAGGTCGCGCCGTCGGTCGAGTTGCTCGCCGTGGTCGATAGTACCAATTCCGAAGCGGAGCGTCGCCTCGCGGCGGGCGGAGAAGCGCCGTTCGCGGTGCTCGCCCGGACGCAGCGCGCCGGTCGCGGCCGGCTGGGGCGGAAATGGCATAGCACCCACCCGGGCAACCTTTACCTATCGCTCGCCTTCCGGCCGTTCATCCCACCGGAGCGGCTCAAGCCATTCACGCTCTGGATGGGGCTCGCCCTGTGCGCGCACGTCGAGAAATCGCTGGGCCTCAAGCTCGGGCTTAAGTGGCCCAATGATCTGCAGTCGCCCGATGGCCGCAAGGTCGCTGGGATGCTCACCGAGGCGCGCCTCGACGCTGACTCGGTCCGCGAACTGGTGTTCGGGCTCGGCCTCAACCTCACGGGCCAACCCAAGGATTTCCCTACCGAGCTTCGCGCGACCGCGGGCTCGCTCGAAGCGGCGGGCGGCGCGCCGCTCGACGTCAACCGTGAGGCCGCCGCCGTCATCGCCGCGCTCTTTCACGCCTGGGAGCAGTTCGCGGAAGGCGGGTGGTCGCGCTCGTTCCGTAAGCTGTGGTCAGCCTACGACGTCCTTGCCGGCAAGTCTGTCCGGGTCGGTCTGCGTGGCGATCCGGTTGCGGGCATCGTTGAGGGTATCGATGATGAGGGCTCCCTCATCCTCCGCACCAGCGGTGGTCGCAAGACCGTCGTCTCCTCGGGCGAAGTCACGCTACGCAAACCCTGAGCGCTTGCCCCGGCGACCACTTTCGGCCACCCTTTTGCCTGTGTCCATCTTCTGTCTCGATGTCGGCAACACCCATACGCATTGGGGCGTCGTGGACGGACGCCGGGTGCTCGCCCACGGCGAGTTGCCGACCGCTCTGCTGGAGACGGCGGCGCTGACGGCGTTGCTCGCCGCGCATCCGACCAAGGGCGTCGCGCTCGCCAGCGTCGTCCCAAAGGTCACGGCGGCGATTGCCCCGGCGCTCCTGAGGTGCGGCCGACCATTCTATCCACTTCGCCATGATTCCGTGAAGGGCCTCGGCTTTGATTATCCGCAGCCCGCCGAGGTCGGCCAGGATCGGCTCGCGGATTGCGTCGGCGCGCAGCTCGTCGCCGGCGCGCCCGCGGTCATCATCGGCATGGGCACGGCGACGACGGTCGATATCCTGACCGAGTGCGGTTACGCTGGCGGCATCATCGCCCCTGGACTTGGCGTGATGACCCAGTATCTCCATGAGCGCACGGCGCTCCTGCCGGCGCTCGACCCGGCCTCGCTCCTCGGCGGACCGGCCATCGGCAAATCCACCGTCGACGCGATGCGTTCCGGCTGTGCCCTCGGCTTCGCTGGCATGATTGGAGCCTTGCTCGATGGCGTTTGCGCCGAGCTCGTCCGCCAAGGTTTACCGATGCCCAAGGTGATTGTCACCGGCGGCGCGGCGGTCTACCTACCGGCCACATGGCAGGCGCGCGTGACGCATGAGCCGCACCTGACTTTACTCGGTCTCGCCGAAGCCCACCGCCGGCATTTCGCATGAGCGCTCCCGATTCCCTCGCGAAGCTCCGCCGCTTCGTCCCGCTGCTTGCTTTGATCATCGTGGTGCAGGCGGGCTTCCTGCTCTACGCCTTCTTCGCCGAAAAACTCCCCCGCGTCTGGCCCTTGGTGGTCGGCGACCTGGTCTTTTCGGGCATCTTGCTCTTCGTGCTCTGGCGGTTCCTGGTCCGCCGGCGCGGCTAAGGCTTGATCAGTTTCAGCAGTTCCTTGCGGCGGGCCCGGATCTCGCGGCAGCCGGCCTTGGCCAGGCGGTCGGTCGAGAAGGCTTCGACGGTGAGGCTGGCGACGGCGGTGCCGTAGACCATGGCCTGCTTGATGCTGGCGAAGTCGGTCGTGCCGGTCGAAGCCAGGTAGCCGAGCAGGGCGCCCGCGAAGCTGTCGCCGGCCCCAGTGGGGTCGCGCAGCTCGGTGACGGGGTAGGCGGGCAGGGCGAACATGCCTTCCTCGTGGAAGAGCACCGCGCCGTGCTCGCCTTTCTTGATGATGACGGTCTTGCAGCCGTGCTGGCGCAGGGCGCGTCCAGCGACGATCACGTTAGCCTCGCCGGTGAGCTTGGCCGACTCGGTGTCGTTGACGACCAACAGGTCGGCGCGGCGCATGACCTCGCCAAGTTTGTCGCGTTGGGTCTCGATCCAGATGTCGATGGTGTCCGCGAGCACGAAGCGGGGCGCGGTGAGCTGGTTGAGTACCTCGAGCTGCAGGTCGGGGCGGATATTGCCGAGCATCACGAAGGGCGTCGCGCGATGCGTCGCGGTCAGCTTGGGCTTGAAGTGCTCGAAGACGTTGAGCTGCAGGTCCTCGGTGTCGCGGCGGTTGTAGTTCTCATGGTAACGGCCGCGCCAGAAGAACGTCCGCCCCGCGGAGTCGGTGAGTAGGCCGTCGAGGTCGATGCCGCGCTTAGCGAGCTTCTTGCGGTCGCGGTCGCGGAAGTCGTGGCCGACGACGCCGACAATACGGGGCGGCGCAAAGTAGCTCGCGGCGAGGCACGCATACGAAGCGCTGCCGCCGAGGATGCGTTCGCCTTGGTCGTGCGGCGTGACGATGCTGTCATAGGCGACGGAGCCGACGACGAGGACGGGATCGGCGGCGCGGCCTTTGTGCTTGATGCGGGTGGGAGTGGTCATGCGAAGAGCTCGGGGCGGACGTCACGAAGACGGTACAGGGCGAGCAGGGCGAGCGAATGCTGAGCCGGATTGGCGAGGGCTTGGGCCAAGGCTTCCGCTGGGCGGACGGCCAGCACCTGGATCTCCTCATGCTGGTCGGGGGCCCGCCGGTTGGTCGGGCGGACGCCCTCCAACAGCACGAAATGGCTCCGATTGGCCTGAATGGCGGGGTTCGGGGCGCAGGTGCCGAGTAGGCTGGCATGGCCGCCCGCGAAGCCGGTTTCCTCCTCGGTCTCACGCGCAGCGGCGCGTACCGGATCTTCGCCGGGCTCGATGATGCCGCCCGGCGCCTCGGTGGAAAGTTCGCGGATGCCGAAGCGATATTGCCGAACCAAGACCAGCCTTCCGTCGGCGGTGATCGGGAGGGCGAGGACCCAGTCGCCGGAGCGTAGCACAAAAAAATCACCCTCTCGTTGATCGAGAGGGTGATGACAGTGTTCTTTGTAAACCCGGAAAACCCTGCAGTCGGCGTGGAGCTCTTCGTGCCGGACGGTCCAGCGAGAGGGCGCCGACATGCGAGAGATTACTTGGTCTTCAGCTTCTGACCGATCTGCATCCGGTTCGCGTTCACGTCCGGGTTGAGTTCCTGGATGGTTTTGAGCGAGATGCCGACTTTCTTGGCGATGCCGCCGAGGGTGTCGCCTTTGACGACCGAGTATTCGCCCGGGCCGGCCGGAGCGGCGGCCTTACCAGAGGCCTTCGGAGCGGCGGCGACTTTCTGGAGGTTGGCGACTTGGTCACCGACTTCTTTGAAGTTGATGGCGATGTCGCCGAGGCTTTTGTCAAGATCGGCGCGCAGGGCCGTGACGTCGAAGGTGTTGGCCTTGCCGGCGAGTGCACCGCTGAGCTCGGCGGCGCTCGCTTTAGCGGCGGCGGCTTCATCTCCGGCGACTTGGGCAGCGCCCTTGGCTTTGATGCCATAGACGAGGGCGATGGCGCCGAGGGCGAACCCAAGGATGCCCACGATTAGCGGGAGCTTGGATTCAGAGGAGGAGGAGGAGATCGAGTCGTTTTCCATGTGTATGAGGTGTTTTGCGGGTTGGAACAAATTGAGATTAGCGGTTTGACAGGGACGGCAACACAAAATCAGACTGTTTATTCGGGTATCGGGCAGTATCTCAATTGGTAGAGTCCCTGCTTTGGGAGCAGGGTGTTGCAGGTTCAAGTCCTGTCTGCCCGACCACCCGACCCCGTTAGAAAACAAGCTAGGATACCCCTCAGGAGTATTCTAGGACTTGTCCGGCTCGGATGATGGTCACGTGGTTGGCTGAGTCCGGACGGGCCGAAGCCTCGGTCCGTCCGATTACCTGAGCGCCCAGCCCGAGTTCAGCCGCCAGGCGCAAGGCGACCTCGACGTCTTGGGGCTCCAGAAACACCTCCAGGCGGTGGCCCATGTTGTAAACTTGATGCATTTCTTTGGCTTCGGTCCCACTGACCCGGGCGATTTCAGCAAAAATGGGTGGAGTCGGGAACAGGTTATCCTTGATGAAATGGACCTTGGACCCGAAGCGGCGACACTTGGTCTGGCCCCCGCCAGAGCAGTGGACGAGGCCCTTGACGCGCTCGTTGCCCAGGGCCTGCAATAGGCGCAGGACGTAGGGGGCATAGGTGCGGGTGGGGGAGAGGAGGGCCTGCCCGACCGATAGGGCGGAACCCGGCATAGGGTCGGCCAAGCGATGGGGCCCGCAATAAGCCAGCTCGGCCGGAGTAGCCTTGTCGTAGGTCTCTGGATATTTCGCGGCGTAATACTGAGAAAGCAGTTCGTGGCGGGCGCTGGTCAGGCCGTTGGAGCCGATGCCGCTATTCTCCACCGGCTCATAAGTGGCCCGACCGTATGAGGCGATGCCGACGATGACGAGTCCTGGGATGACGCGCGCGGCGTCCACGACTTCGGCCCGGTTGAGAATCGCGGTCGCGGTGGAGTCGACGGTCAGCGTGGGCGTGAGGTCGCCGACGTCGGCGGTCTCGCCCCCGCCGGAGGTGATGCCGAAGCCCTGCGCGCGCAACATGGCGAGCACGTCTTCGGTGCCGTTGATCAGCTCCGCGAGGATCGCGCCGGGGATGGCCTTGGCGTTGCGGTTGATGGTCGAGGAGAGGATGACACCCTTGGTCACGCCGACGCACAGGAGGTCGTCGATGTTCATGACGATGCTATCCTGCGCGATGCCGCGGAAGACGGAGGCGTCGCCCGTCTCCTTCCACCAGAGGTAGGCCAGCAAGGCCTTGGTGCCGGAGCCGTCCGAATGCGTGACAACGCACTTCGCAGCGTCGCCTGTGAGGCCGTCCGCGACGATCTTGCAGAACGCCTGCGGGTAGAGTCCGGGATCGAGACGGTCGACGGCGGCGTGCACCTCGCTCTTGGAGGCGGAGACTCCCCGCGCCGCGTAGCGGCTGGAATCGGCGGAGGGCTTGCTTTCGTGCGCCATGGCTCTTGCCTGCTTATCTCCGACCCTGCTATTGGGTCAACGCCCTTCTCCCTCATGCGGCCACTCTTCCTCCGACAACCGTGGTTCCGCCGCCTCTTCTCGGCGGCGCTCGGCCTTTTACTCGGCATCACCTTGGTCGCTGGTTGGAGTTGGTGGAACGCGCGCAGCCTCCGGGCGCTCGCCGAGGATTTGCGTCAAGCCTATGCGGCGCACGACGCACTCGCGATCGAACAGCTCTTCTGCTGGGATGGCGTCGATGCTACCACCCGTAGCCATATCCGCTTTGTTATCCTGCAGGAACACCTGCTGCCGGTCGCTTCGGTCACGGTCCGTCCGCTCGATATCTTCGCCGCCCAGCCTGGGCCCGGGCTTCGCCCAAACCTGCCGCCCGCCGGCACGATTGAGGTGGTCTTCGCCACCACGGACCGCCTCTCGGCCGCTTTCTTGGCCGGCCGCGACGGCTTCCGTCATAAGTTGATCGTCATGCTGCCCGCGAACTGACGCGGATTCTTGACACCCGCCCGTCGTCTTCCAATTAATCTTTTCCTATGGCTGATAAGAACGACAAGCGCCCGGAAAGCGCCCCCGGCAAATTCTACGTGGATTCGCAGTGCATCGATTGCGATCTCTGCCGCGAGACCGCACCCAAGTCCTTCGTCCGGCAGGACGACGGCGGCTATTCCTACGTCTTCGCCCAGCCGACCGATCAGGAAGGTATCGACAAGTGCATGGAAGCCCTCGAGGGCTGCCCCGTCGACGCCATCGGTAAGGACGGCGAATAATCGCTTCGGCGATTCTCCCGAAAGCCCCGGACCTCCGGGGCTTTTTGTTTGGTCGGCGCGTCCCGTCGGCCTAGCCTTATCCCATGAGCGTCAAAATCTCCTGTGAATACCTCGGCGACCTCCGCGTGCGCGCCACCCATGGTCCCTCCGGTACCGTGCTCCACACCGATGCGCCGGTCGACAATCACGGCAAGGGCGAATCGTTTTCGCCGACCGATCTCACGGCGACTTCGCTCGCGACCTGCATCATGACGATCCTCGGCATCCAAGCCAAGGGACTCGAACTCGATTTCCGCGACCTGCGCGTCGACGTCGAGAAACACATGACCGCTCAGCCGCCCCGCCGCATTGCGAAGCTCGAGGCCACGATCCATATGCCTGCCGGCATTGCCGAAGATCTCCGCGATCGACTTATCCGCGCCGCCAACGCTTGCCCCGTAAAACAGTCACTCCATCCCGACGTCGAGATCGCCCTGGTTTGGATTTGGTAGGGACGTGATTGCCATCACGTCCGTTCGCGTCTGGACGTGCGACATCAACGAGTCTAGCTAAGACCCGAAAAGGGTGACAGGTGACGGCCCCCGGGGAATCAGCCCCTCAGGGATCGGCATCTCGGCCATCGGCCATCGGAATCCTGCGGCC
>Ga0209444_10000259_pt1 | contig 28882 bp, 27 predicted proteins | sample LauGreFaBDMM15DN_2_FD_188215 | JGI IMG/M metagenome (GOLD analysis project Ga0209444, IMG submission 188215) | Freshwater lake microbial communities from Lake Michigan, USA - Fa13.BD.MM15.DN (SPAdes) (version 2) | ecosystem: Environmental > Aquatic > Freshwater > Lake | place: Lake Michigan... | reverse complement strand
AACAGTTTTTATTCGTAGCCACATCGCGTGCGATATCACAGTTGCGCTACAGGCAGAGAAAAGGGCAAAAACCACGATATCACAAGCATTTTTTCTAAAATCGTGTGTATATCAGCCCATTTTTTTCGTTAGGTTCTGGGGCATCGTTCCTTTGTTGATATAACGCTAAGTGATGAGTGGAAATGGTGGTTTGGGTCTGGCTTTTTGCGTTCGCTTGATAGCATCATGAATTATGTTCATTTGAACAGTTTTTGGTTGCGCGTTCGCTGAATTTGTGATTTTATTGACTCTGTCATGAGTGCTATTGCAAAAAAACGTCTCTGTTGGCGCAAGGATCTTTCTGAATTTCGAGGTTTGACGGAGCGTGAAAGGGCTGGATATTTGCTCGTTTTAGAGTGGCTTGAAAATTTTCGGCTACGACATGATCTAGAAGCAGGGCGCGATTCGGCGAAGATTTTCTGGCGCACGGAGGTTTTACGTGAGGATCGTCCGCGGGAAAAATGGCAAATTGAGCAATGGAGTGATGCCATCCAATGGTATTTGAAGTGGTTGGAAGCTTGTGCGGAATCGGGTGCGGATCACCGCAGTTTGCCAGAGCGCGTGCGTGGCGCGGTGCGTTCGGCCTGTGCGCGGCGAGGTTTGGCGAGGCGCACGATGCTTTGTTACGGGGCCTGGGCAGCGCGGTATGCGGCGTTTGCAGGTGATGCAGACGCGGTGAGAGAGGTGAATACGGCCACGCGTTTTTTGACATCGGTGGTGGCGGACGAGGATTGTGCCTATTCAACTCAAAAGCAGGCGCTGAATGCCTTGGCGTTCTTTTTCAAACAGGTATTGGGCATAGAGGAGCCAGTGTTTGGTGTGAGGCTGAAGAAGACGGGCACGAGGATTCCCGTAGTGCTATCAAAAGCGGAAACGCGGCATTTGCTGGAAAAAGCAGATGCCGATGAGAAACCTGAGGCGCGCTATGGATTGGCAGCGCGGATGCAGTATGGGGCGGGATTGCGTTTGAGTGAGATTGTGAACTTGCGCATCAAGGACATCGACCTCGAGCGCGGCACTGTCACTGTGCGTCAGGGAAAAGGCGGAAAAGACCGCATGTCCGTCCTGCCAAAAAGTTTGGTCCACGCGATCGCTGAGCAGATCGAATATGCGCGGTCATTATGGGAAGTTGATGTTGCGCGCGGTCAGGCGGGAGTCTATCTGCCGGGAGCACTGGCAAGAAAGTTCCGTCGGGCGGCGGAAACCTTTGAGTGGTTTTGGTTATTTCCGGCGAAGCAGTTATCGACCGATCCGGAAAGTGGCGTCGTGCGGCGACATCACATGCATGAGAAAGTTTACAACGAAGCGATCAAGCGAGCGGCGATAGCAGCTGGGATCGAAAAAAGAGTCACGAGCCATGCGCTCAGGCATTCATTTGCCACGCATTTGTTAGAAGGCGGAACGGACTTGCGAAGGATCCAAGACTTGCTGGGGCACGAGGACATTACCACGACGGAAATTTACCTGCACGTGGCCATAGGCGAACATGGCATGGGAGTAGTGAGTCCCTTGGATTTTGTGGCGTAACAGGCTTCGCCAAACTAGCGATTGGGCGCGTAAAACCTGCGGCCATACGGTAGTAGGTGAAACTGTCAACGAGTGTAATCCCGCATGTAACCAACTTCAAAAATTCAGGAAAATGAGCGAATTCGCCGCCACTCTAATCTTGAAATCGGCAGGCACCCAGCCAGATTCCTGATGGATGACCTTGAAAATCAGCCGTGATGTCCAAAGGATTCAAACTACGAATCCGCGACAGTTTTTTGTCCAATTTCCAACGGATTTCCAACTTTTAGCCCTCACAAGATGGCAAACCATGCGACACCGAGAAAAACCAGAGTCCCAGAATACCCTATGAATACGCACAAAGACGCAAAATCGGTCCTGATGCAATGGATGGCGGAGCGAGAGGGATTCGAACCCTCGGTGAGGTCACCCCCACGCTCCCTTAGCAAGGGAGTACTTTCGACCACTCAGCCATCGCTCCACGATAGTGTTTTCGGTCGCGCGCCTAATACACAGAATTCATGCAGCTCGTCAACCATTAGCGGAATTTTTTTTGATTATTTTTTTCCTCGCCGGTGTCGGGTTGTTTCCTTGCCTAATTTTTTTAGTGTGCTTGACTGACTCCATGACGCAAAATCTTACCCTGGCAGCCCTACTCGTGCTACTTGCCTCTTGTGCAAAGGATCTGAAAAAGGATGAAGAGCTCAAGAAACAAGTCAAGCAAGCCAGGGTCGAGACGAATCGATTGGTGGCGCGAGTGCAATCCCGCCCTGGGAGCAAAAACTTCATTTTGTTAGAAGCGTATGGGAAATGGACTTTCGCGGATGGTGTCGCACTTTATAGCTATGGTGACGGGGGTAGGACGGCGGCATTGGTGACGAGTGGTGAAAAGTTGGGCCAGTTTGTGGCGGCAGATATCAAATCGGGATCGGTGGAAATTGGCGATGCCGTTTATCATCTTCCGCAACGCATCAACGAGGAAAATCCCCAAGTTGATGATATGACTGTGGCACCTGCTACGCAAGCTGAGCAGGCAAACACGAGCAATCCGCAGGAAGGCGCGCCCGTTCCGGAAATGCTCAAGCCCGTTGATGGTAGCCGCGGAAACCCGAGTAAGCCGGCTTTGCCCAAATGGTAAAGTGGGGATTTTTTGCGCGTCAAAGCTTCGCGCGTCAAGGCAACAAGCGTTTGATCAATTCGGGATCAGCAAGGCCGCAGTTATCTGCTTTGCCAAACCAGCGCATGCGGTTGCGGGCCACGGAGCGATAGAGATTTTCGCGGACACATCGCGGTAAAATTTTGCTGAAGAGTAAAAGTTTCCACGGCCCGCCTAGCGCGTGAAGTAATTCAAGAATGGCATCGAAGCGATAAAACAATTGTCCGTCAGATTCCCTGAGCACAACCACGGAGCCATCATCGCTGTCGGCATACTTTTGTAGGTCCTGCGCACTCGCCGTTTCTCCTTGGAGTGGTGCAAAGCGCAGCTGATCGCGGCGGTCAGAATTTGCAAAAAAACGCACGGAGCGTGAGCAAAGTCCGCAATGACCATCGAAAAATATGATCCATTTCATGCACAGAAGTCAGCCGACTTGTGGTTGGAAAAACGTTTGCATACGGCGGTGGAGATCATCGTAGAAGCTTTTTTTCATCACTGCCAATACGGCAATTTGTTCCGCGGATGAGTTCTCGCGCATGCTCTCTTGTTGGCGCATTTTTTCGGCAAAAGCCTGTTCCATTTCGATCATGGAGTCGATAAACTCACGCGCTGCCCGCGAGTGCTCCACGCCATCGATCAGTGCCGCCTCGAGTCGTTTGTTTCGAGTCACTGCGATCAAATTGCTGTTTGCCATTTGCGTCATGTAACGCTTTTGGCTTTGCAAAAATGCTTTGTGATCGCTCTCAAAGCACACTTCATCGCGATCTAACAAAGTGTCGTAGGGGCCGGACTTGGTGAAAAATTTCACGATCAGGGGAATGGTGTCAACTAGCATGAACAGAGCGGTGAGAACCATGTAGGTGTAGTAGGCGAACTTGCCTCCCGCGCTGCCAGCCTCGAATAACTTGTTAAGAGCCAAGGTCTGTGTGAGAACATCCTTACGTGGTTCGGCGCGGATGGCATCGATGGCGGCACGTTCGTCAGCAGCTACGCGAGACAGTTCTCCCTGCACACGCTTGAGTTCTTCAAGTCGTGTATCGATCTGCTGTTTGATTGTTTGACGCAAGTCATTTTGTTGAGTGGTAAAAGAAGCGGCTTGATCGTTTTCAACCTTACGCTTCAGATCTGCCACACGGTCTGCCTCGGCCTTGTTGGCTAGTTCGATTTCTTTCAGCTTTACTTCAAAGGCTGCAATCGCACCAGACTCCGCCGCGCGGATTTGTGTCTCTAATGCTTTTTTTTCTGCGGTGAGGTGTTCGAGTAGTCCACCCATGCGTTTCGATTCCTCGCGGCGTGGTTCAAGCTGATCCGAGCGGATTGAGCGCGCGCGTGGGCCCTCTCCAGAAAGCCCAGAGCGTTGGCCATTAAGCTCTCGTTCAAATTCTGCCTGCCAAAAGCCGAGTTCGGTCTGGAGCTTAGTGTATTGTGGTGTCAATTCCGTGGACTGCGCTTCGATGGCGGTGAGTCGATCGGTAAACGGTTTAGTCGCTTCTTCGGTGGCAGCCTTAAGTTCTTTTTGCTGCTCTACCGTCAGGCCTGGGATTGCCGAATCCGCGTCCTCTTTTTCTTGAATGATGAATTTCGCTTGGAACGATTCATTCCACTTGAGTCGCTGCTCGGCGATGGATTCTTCAAGCTGCGTGATATTGCTACGAACTTTTTCTTTGGATACATCAAATTTGTCACGTGTCGTTTCGATCAGGGCTGCGCGCTCAGACTCGATCACCGAGGAAATGGTATCGCGGAAAAGCAACAGAACCAAAGGGTGAGCAATGGTGATGCCCATGAGTATGGCAACGACAAAGCGTAGTGCGAATTGCCCCAACTTACGGATCGGTGACATGAAGGGGCGGTAGGACGCGAGCAATGCGCGGTCGATCGTCAAAATGATGAAGGCCCAGACAGCGGCGACACTGAAGATCACCCAATTGTTTGCGGTAAGAGTCGAGAGCGCATAGGCGCAGGCAATAAACGCAAAGGCGCAAGGTACTAGCACCGTGCAGCCAAACGCAACATACTTGCGTTGCTCCCAATTCGGGCATTGCTCCAATGTCTCGGTTCCTGCTCCAGAGAGCCAGAAAAATGCCCGTTTGAGGGTGGTGGTAATCATGGTATTTTCTTTGAGTCCGAGTTACGCGCAAAATCCAACAAATTATACAAAAAAAGGACGAATGGAGAAAAAATCTCCATCAGCGAGCAGATACGAGTATTCAAAATCGGATGTTTTATGGATAGTAGTAAGACGAAATTCACCTTACTTCCTGCTTTTGACAAGTAATGCATGCGCGGCTTTAGCCATTTCACCAGCACCTGCGGTGTTGGGATGAACGCGGTCGGGGATGAGCTCGGGTTTGTCGACGAGTGCGGCGTGCATGTCGATGATCCCGAGTTTCATTTCCGCGGCCAGCTCATCGAGGCGCTTGATTTCTTCTAACACATTTTTTTCATTGATTCCAAAATTGCCTGCACCAGGAACCGGGCAGGGGCGGCAGATGAAAATCTCCGGTGCCGATTTCAGCGCCGCAAACGATTCGATCAAGGCGCGGTAATCAGCGACAAACTCTCCTTCGTGTTTCCAGTTTTGCGGTTTGGTGTCGTTGGTGCCGAGCATGATGATCACCACTTGTGGTTCGAATGCGAGGGCATTCTGATAGGCTTTTTCGTTCCAATAGGGAAAATCGCCTTTCTTGAGAAGTGTCCGCCCGCTGACTCCAAAGTTCCCCACGTTCCAGTCTTTGCCTAACAGCTCTTGCAACTGGCTCGGGTAAGATTTCCCTTGTTCGGCACCGCTACCTTGGGTGATACTATCGCCAATGCAGGCAACTCGAATCGGCACCGACTCAGCGGCTTGAAGAAATGCGGGGAATAAGATAGCGCTGACCAGCAGTCGCAAAAACGTAGTGTTTTTCATCATGGGAATACGCTAACGAAGCCCGTGGTGAAGTCAATCCTGATTGTCGCCATGTTTCATCTTCTTAAAAAACTTACTCAATGCGCAGACTGAAGTCATGGTGTATGAGGCCTTTGGACGTTTCGATCTATAAGGACAGCGTCTTGACGGCATCGAGAAATCCACCTTGCTGATGTTGTGATTTTTCTAATCCTAGCTGCACTATTTCAATCGTCAGCAGTTGGCATTGGCATTGGATGGCTCGAGCACATCATGCCGCAAGACATCCATTTCTGCTTTTGTATCTTTGGTTTAAAGCTCCAGAATTAAGTGTAGAATCTCCGCGATCTGCGGCGATACCAATCATCCTTGAAGGAGTCAGGGATTAACCATGGTGCGTGGTGTAGCTTGAGACTGGAAGGACACTTCATCGAGAATGCTGCGGACGAGGTCATTAGCGGTGAGCCCCTCGATGCGTGCATTGTATTCCACGACGATGCGGTGGCGCAATACGGCGGCGGCCACAAAGCGCACATCCTCGAAAGATGCATGGGGACGCTCATGAATTAGGGCGCGGGCTTTAGCGGCGGATGCTAACGAAAGTGCGGCACGGGGCGATGCTCCATAGCGGATGCCGCGTGCAGCTGTCGATTGACCGGGATGGGTGGCATCGACCAAGCGAGCGATGTAGTTTGCTACGGGCTGAGGCAGATAAATGCGGCGCACGAGATCTAGAACGGAAGTAAATGTCTCGATGCTCATGATTGGCTCGACCGCAAGATCGGTGCCGAGTTCGCGCTGAGAGACGATGCGTTCGAGAGTTGCGACGTTATTGCGAGTGACTTCGAGTTTGAAAAGGAAGCGGTCAAGCTGAGCCTCGGGCAAGGGATAGGTGCCTTCAAGTTCGATGGGGTTTTGAGTGGCGAGGACGAAAAAAGGAGCGGGTAGCGAGTGAGTTTTTCCGAGGACTGTAACGCGGCGCTCTTGCATCGCCTCGAGCAGGGCGGACTGCGTTTTAGGCGATGCGCGATTGATTTCGTCGGCTAGCAGAATGTTGGTGAAAAGAGGACCAGGCTGGAAGACGAATTCGCGGTTGCCATTAACTTCTTGCAGCACGGGGTTGCCGGTGATGTCACCGGGGAGGAGGTCGGGAGTGAACTGCACACGCTTGGTGTCGAGAAGCAGCGAGCGCGATAAACCTTTGACCAACTCCGTTTTTCCAAGGCCCGGCAAACCTTCGAGCAAAATGTGACCGCGGGCGAGAACCCCTGTAATGACCAGATCAACGAGTTCTTCTTGGCCGAAGAGCACTTGATTGAGAGACTGGCTGAGCGAGCGGATGTGCTTTGCGGCATCGGCAACTTCGGTTTCGGTAGCGTGTGACATGCGAGTGAGTGAAAATGGTTAGTCGAAAAATTTCTTGAGAGCTTTTTGTTCGTTCGGGTCGAGTGATTCTTTCCAGACGCGATCACCGCCTTTTCCGGTATCAGCAACATCGCCACCGCCGCTGACTTTGCTAGCAGAGGTATCGATATCGTGCTTGCCGTCTTGCAGTTCTAACAAATCGCCAGGAAGCGCTTTGGAGAGATCGCGCGATTGCAGGGCTTGGTCTTTGCCAGTGTTCAATTCTTTGCTGGCTTTTCCTAACAAATTGGGGTCATGCCCGGGGCCTCGACTCACACCGCCATTGCCGGGTTTGTCACCGCCTTCTTGTTCCTCGCCTTCGCCATTTCCTTGGCCTGGTTTGTCGCCTGGGTGAGTGCCATCGGCGAGCAATTCATCGGTCCAATCTTCGCCTTCACCCTCGCCTTCTGCTTCACCAGGGCTTTGCAGTTTTTCCGCGTTTTGCTGCATGTTCTGCTTGAGTTGCTGCATTTGCTCGGGAGTGAGCTGGCCGAGTTTTTCTGGATTGAGGCCGTTGAGTTTTTCCATCAGGCCGGGGTTGGGCTTCATGGTTCCATTTTTCATCGATTCCACGGCTTGGCCGAATTCGTTGGCGAGACGCGCTTTTTCCGGTTCACTCATTTGCGGATTTTTTTGCAAGGTCTCAAGCGCTTTGGCGGCTTGCTTCATCGCGCGCTCGAGTTTTTGCTTCTCGGCTTTGTGCTCCTTGCGCATGTTGTCCGTGGCTTCGAGCGATGAATGGCTGAACCAATCTTGCGGGTCCTCCGCGCGCAGGTCTTCGATTTTTTTACGAACTTCTTCGATGTATTCTTCATCGACGATTTTTTCCTCATCGAGCTTGTTGAGCTCGGCTTCGGTGCTTGCCCAAGCTTGTGGTTCGTCTGGCGCTTGTTGATTGGCTTGTAGCTTTTGAATGGGGATCAAAAATGACGCGCTTAGGAGCAAGAGCGCTGCCAGAGGAGCAAACACGACACGTTGCCAATGCCAGCCGATTCCGGCATGGATTTCGGCCGGAAGAGCTGGCCATGGGGCGACTCCAGCTTGCGCGGCGGAAAGGGCAGAACGCAGACGCATTGAGGCCTCGATGCGAACGAGTGCTTGCTCGGGTGATTCAAAATGCCGACGCATCAGCCACCAGGTGACCAGTGCGGCGATGACGAGAACGGCTGCGAGCGCAGATCCATAATGCCACAGCGGACGAAGAGCATCGTGGCGGCGCAGTAACAGAATCGCGACGGTGCCAAGCAATCCCGTGAGCAGCAAGGGTGCGGAAAAGCCCTGCAACCACCAGGCGAAATTCACCTTGCGGGCAACGCGACGTGCTTGTGCGATCCACAGTTGCTGCGTTGCTGTTTCATTGCTCATCGCTAGGAATGATAGCAGCTTTGTTGCTTGAGGGGAAGCGGGAATCGTGGGCGGAAAAAAGTTTGCGTATGGGTTTCAAAATATTAAATGCTGAAAAAAGTGCATTTTAATGTTGACGGTCGCCGGGTTAAATGCTGTTTTTCCAGCACCATGAATTTGATGGCAATACAACAGACGGTGCTTCGCATGCGGAGCAAGGGATTTTTGGCAATGGCGACGACTGGAGCGCTGTCCTTGGTTTTCTCGGCGTGTTCGAGTGGGCCTGGAGTTTATGCTCCCATGAATGATTCGAGAATGCCAAACGCTTCAGTGGCATCGCCGCAACTCAGCAAGGCTCGTTCCTCTGGCAATGTTTCCTCGGGTGAAGCGTTTGCCAAACCAGCGAAGGAGCGGCCGGGCTTGGCGACGACTTGGGGCAAAACGGTCAAGCAGCCCGTGGGCGATTTGCGCTTTACTCGTGCGAGTAGCGGACCAGCGGGCGTTGATGCGATTTTTTATAACAATCACCAAGGTCTCGAAGCGATGGGGGCCAAAGACATGAGTGTGAATGCGATGCAGACAGCTGCAGGTGGTATCATCGAGTGGGGCATCAAGGGGAGCATCGGAATGTTGCCAGCCTACAAATCATATACGTTGGGCGGTTACCGTCGCTTCGCTCAAGGATCACACGCTGCTGGTTATAGCATCGTCGTAAAAAATGTTTGCAAGTGCCGTGTGCAAGTGGTGCTGAGCGTGGATGGTCTGGATGTGCTCGATGGCAAACCGGCGAGTATTTCGCGTCCCGGTTATGTCATCGAAGCTGGGGAAACATTAGAGATTAAAGGTTTCCGCACCAGTTATGAAGCGGTGGCGGCCTTTCAGTTCAGTAGTGTTTCGCAATCGTATGCAAATTTGCGACACGGTGATACGCGCAACGTGGGCGTGATTGGTCTCGCGGCGTATACGGAAAAAGGATCCGATCCTTGGACATGGATGCCGAGCGAAGTGCAACAACGCGAGACGGCAAATCCTTTTGCTACCGCTCGTTAATTTACACCAAAGGGCATGAAAATTCTTCTATCGATTTTTCCGATGTTGTTTCTAGGATCATCGTGTGCATGGATGTTCCAAGAAGACCCACATCCGCATTTGACGGAGGTGCAAATGCGACAGCAGGGCTACGTGAAAATCCCCGAACGAAAAGTCATCGAGCCTACAGCGGTGAAGCCGAACATAACAGAGCCGTCCAACAGCTATCCCACCGCCGTCGTGATCCCCGGTCGCTCTGGCATGGTATTCAGTCCTTACAACAATCGCGTAATCGACTGCATCGGCATGAGCTCAGGGTCATTGGTCATGGACCCGCAATATCCGCGAGAAGAGAAAAAATGGTTTATCGTGCCTTGAGGGTTCCTTGCAATAAAAAAGCGCAGGCACAATAAACTCCGCTTTTTTCATCGAGAGGCAACTGATCAGAAAAAGATCGGAATCAACAAGATCGCGACAATATTGACGACTTTGATCATCGGATTGACTGCGGGGCCTGCGGTATCTTTGTAAGGATCGCCGACGGTGTCGCCGGTGACAGCGGCAGCATGTGCTTGTGATCCCTTGCCACCGTGGTTGCCTTCTTCGATGTATTTCTTCGCATTGTCCCATGCACCACCTGCGGAAGTCATTGCGATGCCAACGAACAATCCTGTAACGATGGTGCCGACTAATACACCACCGAGCGCTTCTTTTCCGAGGAAAGGAATGGCTGCCACTGCGACGACAAAAACGAGCGGCAACAGCGCGGGAACGATCATTTTTTTCAAAGCGGCCTTGGTGACGATGTCGACGCATTGTCCGTAATCGGGCGTGGTTTCTCCCGTGAGAATCCCAGGAAATGCTTTTACCTGACGGCGCACTTCATTGACCACGGCTCCCGCTGCACTACCCACCGCATCCATGGCATAAGCAGTGAAAATGTATGGTAATAGACCGCCGATGAAGAGTCCGATGATGATGGATGGATTGGTGAGATCGAAGTTCAACTTTACGTTTGGCAAATGCGCTTTCAATTCCTCGACGTAGGAACCGAAGAGAACCATGGCAGCGAGACCCGCCGAGGCAATTGCGTAGCCTTTGGTGACGGCTTTCATGGTGTTGCCCACGGCATCGAGTTCGTCGGTGATCTTGCGCACCTCATCGGGTAAACCACTCATCACCGCAATGCCACCTGCGTTGTCGGTGATCGGACCAAATGCATCTAACGAAATAATAATGCCTGACAAACTGAGCATGCTGATCACCGCGATGGCGATGCCATAGAGCCCTGCAAGTTCGTAGCAGCTGAAGATCGAAGCGGCGATCAAGAGAACGGGCAGGGTAGTCGAGTGATGCCCAACACTGATACCGGCGATGATGTTGGTGGCGTGTCCTGTTTCCGATGCCTCAGCAATACGGCGCACCGGTTTGTGAGCAGTGGAGGTATAGTAATTGGTGATCCAGACCGTGGCAAATGTCAGCACGATGCCGATCACCACGCAGCTAAACAACGAAGTGGCTGAGACCAATTTTCCGGAAAATTCGAGACCGTTCGGGAACAGCGCTTGCGTGGCGGGGTAAATCAAGGCGGCTGAAAGTATGCCACTCACTGCAACGCCGCCGATCAGTGCATTTGTAGCGTTACTCTTGCTTGCATTGACATACCAAATGCCGACCAGTGAACCAATGATGGCGAGCCCACAAATCAAAAACGGATAGATGATCGCGACGGGCGCATGTCCTGCGGAAGTGAGGTAACCGATCAAGATCGCGCCGATCAGACTCACCGCATAGGTTTCAAAAACATCCGCGGCCATGCCCGCGCAGTCGCCGACATTGTCACCGACGTTATCGGCAATCGTGGCCGGATTGCGTGGGTCATCTTCGTGCAGGTTCTGCTCGATCTTGCCGACCAAATCCGCGCCGACATCTGCGGCTTTGGTGTAAATGCCACCGCCCAAACGAGCGAACACACTGATCAATGACGAGCCCAAGGCCAGGCCGATCAAGGAGTCAATCGCAGCACGATCGCTCTGGGTAAAATGTTTCACGATCAGGTAAAAAGCGGCGACCGAGACCAGACCGAGGCCGACCACTAACAGACCTGTGACGGCACCACCGTTAAAAGCAACGCGTAGAGCCGGGCGCGGGCCTACCGATGCTGCCTGTGCGGTGCGGACATTTGCGCGCACGGCGATGTTCATACCAATGTAGCCTGCGATCAGCGAGCACACCGCGCCGACGACAAAGCCCGAGGCCGTCGTCCAGTTGCGCAAAAATCCAACGGCCACAAAAATCATCACTGCAATCCACGAAATCGCTATCACTTGACGGTGTAAGTACGCCGCCGCACCTGCTTGAATGGCTGCCGCAATTTCTTTCATGCGATCATTGCCAGCGCTCGATGCCAAGACCGAGCGAATTAGCCAGAGCGCGATGAGCAAGCTCGCAAAGCCGAGCACAATCGATACAGTAATGCCGTGATGGAGAAAAAGATTTTCGAACATAGGAATTGTAGACGGTCTTGGGTCAGGTCAGAATCTCCATAGGGCGCTTTCTGACAAGAACATTTTTCATGAGAATTTGTATGACAGGTAAGCGCCTAGAGGCCAGAGTCTTGCTGCGATGTTGTCGATTTCATTGTCACAGAAGTGGGTTTCATTTGAAAAAGTTCCGCAGATTGGTATCATGCAACAACACTGTGAAGGAACAATTTCAAGAGCGTGTTCGGAGAAAAGTGGGCGGAAGTTTGTCAATCGTATCGCCGCTGAGACGTATTGCTATGTTACAACAAAACGCATTGATGCTTCGTGGTGGTAAATGGCAAGTGCCAGCAGATGATGGAACTCTCGTGAGAAAAGTCGTTGGGTATAAGAGGCGGGACTGATTTCTAGCTCACGATCCCACGCCTGTTCCACAGCTATTTTCCATCGTGTGCGTTTCGGGATTGTAATTCACTGCCGCTTCGGCTTTCACTCGCGCGCGCATGGCAGAGGGATTTTCATTTGAGTCATTGAATCAAGCACAGCGAGAAGCCGTAGGGGCGATCGATGGGCCAGTGCTGATCCTTGCGGGAGCGGGAACCGGCAAAACACGAACGGTGACTTGTCGGATCTCGAATATGCTGGAGCGCGGCGTGGCGGCGAGAAACATTCTCGCAGTGACATTCACCAACAAGGCGGCCTCCGAAATGCGCGAACGCATCGGCGGCATGGTATCGAAGGCAGCGGCTGAGGAGATGACAGTCTGCACCTTCCACTCGCTCTGCGTGCGCTTGCTGCGCGGTGGCATTGATCGACTCGGCTACAAGAAAAATTTCGCCATTTACACTGGCAGCGATCAGGTCGGCTTGATGAAGCAATTGCTTGTGCGCAAGGGCGGTGCCAACTGTACACTCAAGCCTGAACAAATTCTCGGCGCGATTTCGAAGGCGAAAAATGCAGGGCTTGATCCTTCGCAGCAGGAGGATGAATTCATCGGTATTTTAGCGACTGCTTATCAAAACGAACTACGTGCGCAAAATGCTGTTGATTTCGATGACTTGCTCTGTCTTGGCGAAAAATTACTGACCGAGCACGAAGACGTGCGCAATGTCTTTCGCGAGTTTTACCAACGAGTCACGGTGGATGAGTTCCAGGACACCAATGCTTTGCAGATGCGCTTGTTGCAACAATTGGTAGGACCTCCCTATCACGTTTGCGTGGTCGGTGATGATGATCAATCGATCTACGGCTGGCGTGGTGCGGAGGTGGCGAACATTTTGCAGTTCGAGAAATTTTTCCCTAATCCGCGGGTGATTTTGTTAGAGGAAAACTATCGTAGCACTCATGCTGTGTTGCATACCGCGAACAGCCTGATCAAGCACAACATTGGGCGTCGTGCCAAGGTGCTGCGCAGCATGCGTGCAGGTGGTGCTCACGTTCGCGTGGTGGCGATGCCTGGCGATGCCGAAGAGGCGGAGTTCATTGCTGAGGAAATCATTGAAGAAAAAAATCTCACAAAAAAGGCCTGGGAAGATTTTTCGATTTTGTTTCGCACCAATGGTCAGTGTCGCAAGCTCGAAGAAGCCTTGCGCGAGCGCAAAATTCCTTATCGGATGGTGGGCGCACAAAGTTTCTTTGATCGACGCGAAATTCGCGATGTCATCGCCTACGCACAACTTCTCGCCTCGCCCGAGGCCGATGTTGCACTGCTGCGCGTGCTCAATGCTCCCAACCGTGGCATCGGCCAAACTACGGCCGTATTGGCGACAGATTACAGTCGCGAGACGCATAAGAGCGTGTGGGAAGCATTGTGTGATCCGGCATTTACTCACACCTTGGGGGCCAAGGCACGCGGTTCAATCGAAGATTTTGTCGCGATGATTGCAGGTGCCAAAACTCGCATTGATATGGGCAAAGAAAATGCCGGCAAGGTATTGCGTGAGATGATCACCGAGATGGATTACATCCCTTGGTTGATGCGTGGATGCAAGACTGAGAAAGAACGCGATGCTCGTACAGAAGGCATTGGTAGCATCATTCAGCAGCTCGATGATTACTCGGCAAAAGGCAGAAAATTGCAGGCATTTCTGGATGCTGTATCGCTCAGTTCCGAGCGCGAAGATGACCTCGAAAGCAAGCAAGGTGTGACCTTGATTACGCTGCATGCCTCGAAAGGTTTGGAATTTCCCTATGTGTATTTGGTCGGACTCGAAGAAGGCACCTTGCCACACAAACGCAGCATTTCCGAAGGCACACGCGATGAAGAACGTCGATTGCTCTACGTTGGCATCACCCGTGCTCGCGAGCGTCTGACCTTGACCTATTGCGCCAAGCGTATGAAGTATGGAGAAGAAGTTGGTTGTCAGCCGAGCACCTTTATTGATGAGCTTGACGGTGAATTTTTACTCAACAGTTCGTATGAAGAAATCATGGGGCGCGAGGCGAACGAAGATGAACTCAATAGTTTTTTTAGTAGTATGAAGAGCATGTTTGATGAATAGGTGAAGGGAGGATATGCATCGCGCATGTCTCGTCAAACGGGCATCTAGCCGGTTTTCTTATATTTTTAGACGAGTGCTTCTAACTCTGATTCAAAACAGGCACAAGCGAGACGGATATGCTCCTTTCCTCAAAATTTCCCACTCGCTTTGCCTCTCTACCCATGCTTGAATCCCGCAGATGAAAGAGCGAGTGGATGCGTTATTGGTGGCACGGGGAATGTGTGATTCGCGAGAGCAGGCGAAGCGATTGGTGCTTGCCGGCGAAGTGCGTAGTGGCGATCGCTTGATTGAAAAACCGAGTGTTACCTTGGAGCTTGATGCTCCGTTGGAGGTGAAGGAAAAGCTGAAGTATGTCGGGCGTGGTGGATTGAAAATAGAGGGTGCGCTCGAAGGTTTTGGCATCGATGTCACAGGCTTGATTTGCGCTGACATTGGTGCCTCGACCGGCGGTTTTACCGACTGCTTGTTGCAACGTGGTGCCGCGAAGGTGCATGCGGTTGATGTTGGGACAAATCAATTGGCATGGAAAATTCGCAGTGATCCACGGGTGGTGGTGAAAGAGAAATTCAATGCCCGCCACATGGTGCCAGATGATCTCGGAGATCCGATTGCTCTTGCGGTGATGGATTTATCCTTTATATCACTAACGAAAGTCTTGCCCGCTGTATTCTCTGTGTTGGGCGAAGGGGGACAAGTCGTGTGCTTGATCAAGCCGCAATTTGAACTGGAGCGCCATGAAATTAGTAAGGGGGGCATTGTCCGCGATGAAGCATTGCGCGAAAAAGCTGTGGAAAAAATTCGTACATTTGTCACCGAGGATTGCGGCAAAGAGTGGAAAGCTCTGATGCCTTCACCGATAACTGGCATGGATGGGAATCAGGAATTTTTGGCGTGGATTGGATGATTTCTTCCATGCAAAACGAAGTGATATCTTTTCATAAAATGGGTGGTTGACGCGTGTGATTATTTTTTCATAATACCGCCATGTGGTATTATTCGGAAAACGATCAGCAACTCGGACCTATCAGCGAAGATGACTTGAAGCAAAAAGCTCGTAGCGGTGGGCTGAAGCCGACAACTTTGGTGTGGAAAGATGGCATGAGTGACTGGAAGCCGATTGCAGATATTCCTGATTTGGCGATCTCTATGCAAAATCACAGTGCTCCTGTTGCTCCCTCCACTGTGCCCGGCCCGCCAGCTGCAATTGTGAATCCTTACGCCTCTCCTCAGTCGGGTGCGGTGCAGCGCCCTGCGATGCAGATGTCTTCTCCCGCGCCTTACATCAACTCAGGCGGTATTCTGGCATTTGCGATTGTGAGTACGATAATGTGCTGTCCACCTTTTGGTATTCCCGGGATTGTTTATGCCGCGAAAATTAATGGTCAATTGGCAGCCGGAGATTTAATGGGGGCACAAGAATCAGCTCGTAAATCGAAAATGTGGAGCTGGATCGGCATCGGCGGCTGGCTGTTGTTTTTCCTCATTTACATACTTGCTATCATTTTTGGCGTTACAACTGGGGTAATTGACTGATCCCTAACATTTTGATGGTGCGCTCAGCTGCTCCTGCATGTAGTTCGAGAACACGGATAGCGGCAAGAGTCATTTGTTGCTGTCGATTCCTGTCCGCGAGTAGTGAGCGCAGGGCTGTGCACAGCTCGTTGGCATTGGTTACTCGAATCGCTGCATGTTTTTCTAACAAACGGCTAACGAGTGGCTCGAAGTTTTCCATGTGCGGGCCAAAAAGAAGTGGTTTTTTTGCAATGATTGCTTCTGCTGGGTTTTGTCCACCGATGGCAAGAAAGCTTTTGCCGACCACAACGAAATCCGCATACACTGTCCAGTCGCGCAATTCGCCTGTGGTGTCGACAACAAGGCAGGGATCGCCTTCATTTCGCGTTCTTTCAAGTTGCGAGCGGAGATGCACATCGAACCCACAGGATCGCAGTGCCCCGGCTACCTCGTTGCGGCGCTCGGCATGCCGCGGCACACAAAGAGGAAATGCACCCGCGTCACGGATCGCGGTGCATAGCAGCACTTCTTCGCCGTCATGCGAACTTGCAATCAATACGATTGGCTTGCCATCAGAAAGGGCCAAGAGTCTAGTTGCAAATTCGGGACGCAGCAACGCTGTAGTATCGGCTGCGGGATCGAACTTGATGCTGCCACAGAGATGCAGTCGTGTCGAATCGATGCCAATGTTGGTGAAGCGTATGAGGTCGCATTCTTCTTGAACAGCGAATGCAGAAATGTGTTGAAACAGGGGTGAAATCCAACGCCGCAGAGAGACAAATCGTTTTTCCGAGCGGGCACTTAGGCGGGCGTTGATCATTAGCACGGGAATGCCGCGCTTTTTGCATTGTTGCATCAATTCAGGCCAGGCCTCGGCTTCGACTAGGATGATTTTTTGTGGTTGAAAACGCTTGAGATAGCGATGAACGAAAAGGTGTAAATCGATCGGCGAGTAAATGACGTCCAGATCGGCGATACTGGCTGATTTTGCAACATCGTAAGCCGTAGCTGTGCTCACTGCTAGGACCATGCGCGAAGCTGTGGCCTTGCGGATGGCGCGCAGCAGTTTCAGTGCGATTAGTGTCTCGCCGACGCTCACGGCATGAAAATGCAATGTTCCGAGCGGGGCCCATTCGAGCTCATTGCGATAGCAGCTAAAGCGTTCACCAAAGGGAGTGGACCAGCCACCGCGTACCGCCATTTTTCTGAGCCAAGCAGGCAACGCGAGCAATAGGAGCAGCGGACCGAGAATTCGATAAACGAGCAGAGCTAAGCGCCAGCGCCAAGGTGGAGATGCGTGAGAATCGGCCATGTGGGAAAAAATTCGAAAGCCAATATGGAGATCCGATGCAGAGCTGTAAAGCAAAGTTCCGAACTCACTGGCGTTCCATGAGCAGGGCGTCCTCTTCCGCCTTACGGATGGTCGGCCATTTCATGAACGCGCGGATGAGCAGGAATACGATGAGAATCACATTCAACGCGATCCCGGCCATCATTACATTTTTTTCATCAATATTGCGCGCATCGATCATGAACAATTGGATCGGAGGTAACCAGCAAAAGATCCACAGCGCAGGCTGGTTATCTGTGTCATAGGCAACGGCAGAAATCGCGCTAGCCAAGGCAAAGCATGAAACGAGCAAAACGATGAAGACCCCGATGCGGTTAACAATGTGCTTTTCCAGGAGTAGCAAGCAGACTGCTGGGAAAAGCATGCAGCCTATGAGGGAGTTGATGATGGCAAATTCTTCGTTGCCAAGATAGAAGAATGAAGTTTTAGGCAAAAACCATCCATAAAGTAGTAGTGTATAGATGATTGCTAGTAGCAAGCAGGTGTAGAGAATGCCTGCACTCCAACACGGGTAGAAAAACCGACCAAATAAGCGACCGAGCGCTCCGCGTTTTGTGAACGGAAGAGTTACACGTGGCAGCATTTCCTGCCGCTCGGTCAAAGCGATCAGAGTGGAGGGTATTGCTAGTAGACCGGCGATAATTGGGATAAGGAACCATTCTGCTTGATTCATCATCATGATAATAACGGAGATCACGATTACTGCGAGCCCGAGTAGGCGATTGCGCGTGCTATGATTTTCTGACATCGGCGCAATGGTGGAAACACCCAAGCTGAAGATGAACCAAGAAAGATAGAGTGCGGCACCAGCCATGCTAAAAAATACGATAATGTAACTCTTACGATCCAAGGCAAAAAAATCGAGAAATTCGTCAAAATCTTCCATGACCACAACCATCGCCAACAGCGAGCCTATCGCCAGCGCCAGCGGTAGTAGACCGCGAAGCATAATCGAAGCATTTCCGGAGATGCCGACGTTGATGGCGGTCATGCAGCATGAAATGAAAAAAATCGAGCACAGTGCGATGAGTTCCGCAAAAAGATTCATCCCACCAAAGAAATAGCGCAGAATTAGGTAAGGGATAATCGATACAAAAAGCAGCATAGTTTGTCCGATAATGGCGGACCATTTTCCTGCTACAATACGGGTGGCATTGAGCTTGGTGAGTAACATCATATCGAGGGTAGTGGATTTAATTTCGGCATGCAGTGCATTGATGCCACGCAGGGGTTGCACAAATAGCACGGCTAACGAGAAAAACAGAAAGATGATCCGCGATACAATTTCTCCAGCTCCATTGAGTCCGCTTGCGCTCGTAGCAATCAGCATGATCAATCCAAGAAACAATTGTAGGCCGAGAAAGACTGCCACAAAGGTGCGTGCGCGTAGTCCTTGTCGCAGTTCTTTGACCAACATCGTAGGGAGTCGATCAGGAAAGTCATTCAAGCGATCCAGCAACGATGGCTCGGCGGGGCTGACAGCAGTGGGTGATGACGGTGAATCGCTCATAATCATGATACTGGTGGGTTAAATGCTGAGGTATCAGGCATCGGTGGTGGCTTTTGTCCTGCTAATTCACCGCGCTCGATCTTGCCTAACATATCGATAAAGGCATCTTCCAAGTTACGCTCCTCGCGGTGGAACTCGGTGATTTTCAATCCATCTTTGACCATGCGCTGTAGGATCTCAGCGGCATCATCCAGGTGGGGGGAATCGATGCGAATGCGACCGCCTTTTTTGCGCGACTCCATGAACTCGACCTTCGGGTGCAGCAAGCACCAGGCAGATAACGCGTCGCTAGAGTTAAGAACTTGCACATCATAAAGAAATCCGCCGGCGGCATCGGTGCTTTGTTTCATGCTTTCGGCATCGCCGTGGTGCACGATGCGTCCGCCGTTAATAAATAGGAGTGAGTCACACATTTCACCGAGTTCGGAGAGAATGTGCGAGGAAATGAAAATGGTCTTACCCTCTTGAGCAAGCACGCGGATTAAGCTCTTGAGTTCCACGCGAGCTTTCGGGTCGAGACCCGCGGCGGGCTCGTCCATGATTAAAACTTGCGGATCTTGCAACAAAGCGCGCCCTAGGCCAAGGCGCTGGGTATTACCCTTCGATAATTTATTCGAAAAACGTTCAGCGAGGGGCACGAGATCGGTGAACTCCATGATCTCTTGCACGCGTAGGCGTCGTTCTTTTCCCTTGTAGCCAAGGGCGCGGGCGTAGAAGTCGAGATACTCGACTACGGTCATGTGCTCGTAGTTGCCGAAATGATCGGGCATCCAGCCGATCAAGCGCCGGACTTCTTCGGGATGACTGACGACATTGTAGCCGCAGACTTCCGCCACACCGAGCGTCGGGTAATCGAGCGAGGCGAGAATGCGCATCGTGGTGGTTTTTCCTGCTCCATTGGCACCTACGAAGCCGCAGACCGAGCCGTGTGGGATTTCGAAAGAAACACCGTTGACGGCCTTGAGTGCGCCGAAGTAGCGATAAAGGTTGTGAACACGAATGGCGTGACTGCTCATGATGATGTGCGGTGAAAGATTAAGGAGCGGGCTGAACGCTGCCGGTGATGATGCTGGTATTGCTCGTCCACTTGAGCCGCGGATGAGTATCTAACATTTTTGCGTTAGAGCTGATGGCTACATAGCTGCCGGGGCGTTTGCTGAGACGTTGTAGACATTCTTTTTCTTGATTGCATAAGAGCAACCATGCAGTGTTAAGGAACTTATCATGATCGACCTCGGTTGATTCGCTGCAAAGGAATTTCTTGCCTGGAGCGATGGCATCCGCTTTCCAGATTTTGCCATCAACATCGCGATAAAAAAATGAATCGATGGAGTTATCAAAGCTACTTAGCAGTGCGGCTGGGTTTGCTGGATCAGTCTCCTCGATGCGCGCGCGCGTGGGCACCACGGCTTGGATCAACTGTGCTTGCTCGGAGCGAGATTGAAACCAATCGCCCGATACTTGAATGCCCTTGTCATCGTGGTTGATCGCGTAGGCTTGATCATTACTGCTTGAAACGTTGAGGCGCGCCCATTGAGAAATACTCAACGGCAGTGGAGAGATAGAACACGCTTCAGTCATGGCGAAACGATTGCTGAAAAGAACTCCTGTTCGCGAGATTTGTGTTTGTGAAATGTAAGCATTGTTATCGCCATCGCCTGAAGGCATTTCCACAAGCTGAACGCGCACGCCTTTGCCGCCGATGCCATCCTGAATGAAGATTAAAATAATCATTGCCAAGCTTGCTGAGAGAGCAATGATGGGAGTTGTAATGAACAGCTTATGGCGCATACCTGATTTCGCGAAAACGAAAAGATTGATCGGGCCGACGATGACTCCAAAGGCTATCAAGAGCAGAATGAAAAAGACAAAGTGGAACGTTTTTCCACCAAGTTGCTGTTGTAGGCCCCATCCGGCGGCATAGTCTTGAACAAATGATTTGTATTGATGGCCCGCTAGCCCTGAGCCACTGGTGATTTGGGCAAGCAGTTGGCTTTCTTCGATGCGTAGCTCAGCATTGATCGGAGTGCTGACAATCATGCCTTTGCCGAAGTTGCTTGAGGCTGCTTGAGGTTCATTCGATTCAATGCCCAATGACGCCCATGAGGCGGAGGGGGTGCGTGTGAAAATACGCATCGATCCACCCAAACGCAGCCATTGCAAGATTGCGGTACGCGCGCCGGGGGATAACTCGGTCCAATCGACTTCGGAGATAATTAAGCAGTCATAGCCCGAGTAAGCCCGCCAGTCTTCAGGCATTTTTGAGGCGGAAAACATACCGCCGAAATTGCTAATAGAGCCGTAGTAGCTGGAGGAGCCTCCTGTGATTTTTTTGACCTCGGCATCCAAGCGTGATGCATTCGGCGTGAATAGAGGCTCGGATAAGAGGATGTTTGGTAGATTGAGCTGATTGTTGCTTCTTTGAGAGTAACTCCCATTTACGATGCCAACCATGTCGAGCTCTAACATCTGATTGCACATAGCTCCTCCATAAGAATGGTCTTTTACCGCAGCAGCCACTGGCACGAGTAGGTCGGTTGTGGTCACTTTTTCGGCATCGCCTTTGATCGAGAAGCTAGATTCGAGTTTTTGCACGCCACTGTTGCCATCGGCGGTGCAATTAAAGTTCAGTGAAAAAACGACGGGCGCAGCGGTGCGATTGGATACCGTCACACGAATCGGCGTGTAGCCGGATGATGGTAGTTTGCTGAACAGAGCTGTGACCTCGACCGTTGAATTGGAGGATGGGCCAAAGGAATGGCGGAAAAACATTTCCTGTGCAAAGGTCAATGAGGAACCGAGCAGGGACAGCGCAAGAAGGAAAAAGAGTTGTAGTAGATTCATGGCGAATAAGCTTTTAGTGAATAAAACGATGCTTGCGAATTTCGTCAGAAAATCAAGGATGGAATTTGTGAGAGCAGATCTTTTGAGGCTTTGATTTCAAATCTTAGTTCGTATGTCCGACAGTCCTAGGTCATGGGACAAGATGTAAGCCAAGATTCTCGACGGAACCAGGTCTCTTGGCGCTTTGCATACTGACGGGTCGCCTCGACGATTTTCTGAAGGCATTCCGCATGCGAGAGTTGCCCATCAAGAAAGGCGAGAATTTGGGGCACACCGATGGCCTTCGAGCAAGTGATCGAGAGTTGCGAACGCAGGGCGCGAACTTCTTCGATGGCGTTCCCCTCAAGCATCGCGGTGCAGCGCTCGGCGATACGTTGGTGCAAGATTGCGCGAGGTCGTTGAATGACCAAGCCCTGCAAAGTTCTTGTGCGAGCATCGCTGACGTGCTGCCAATTTTTCCGCAAAGTGGAGGCCTTGCAGCCGCTGAGTAAGCAAATTTCAAGCGAGCGCGAGACGTAGCGCCGATTTGTGAGATTGATCTGTGCTGCTTCCTCGGGGTCCAATGCTTGCAAGCGCTGGATGATTTCTTCGTGAGTCAGCACCTCGAGTTCACGGCGTAGATTACCCTCCGAGGGCGGCACGGGTGAGGGGCCGTGGGTGAGAAATTTCAGATAAAGACCCGAGCCACCCGTGACGATGGGTGTTTTTCCACGAGCAATGATCTCGTCTATCACCGGGCGGGCGAGATCGACAAAACGTTGGGCATCGCAGGTTTCCGAGGGCTCAAGAACGCCGTAGAGGTGATGCGCTGCTGTCGATTTTTCGAACTCACTCGGTGCGGCGGAAATGGTATCAATGCCACGATAAAGCTGAAATGCATCGGCGTTGACGATCTCGCCGTCCTTTTCCCGCGCAAGTTGCAGCGCCAGCGAGGATTTACCACTGGCCGTGGGACCACAGACATAGAATGGCTCTGGTGGATTCATGAAGCGTGTTAGATGTCGCCCGGAGCTAACAAATGCGTGTAGCGCTTGAAGTTGATGGCCTTGCCTGTGGTTGTGTCGATTTCAACGATAGCACCACACAGGCGCACAGGGCCTTTAGCAATCGGAAAGCGGGTGGGCAGTCCGGATTTGAAGCGCCAGATCACGGATTCGGTCGCGCGACCCAAAACGGAGTCATCGGGGCCACACATACCGGCGTCTGTTAGGTATGCTGTGCCATTCGGCAAGATGCAGTCATCGGCGGTTTGCACGTGGGTGTGAGTGCCGACCATGCATGAGATTTTTCCATCGAGCATGCGGCCCATCGCGATTTTTTCGCTGGTTGTTTCGGCGTGGAAGTCCATGAAAATGACTTTGATGCCGAGAGCTTGCAAGCGCTCCGCCTCTGCCTCTGCCCAGATAAATGGGTTTTCGAGAGGTGGTTGCATGAAGGAGCGGCCCTGCGCTTGCATGATCGCGACTTTTCCTTTGTCGGTATCGAGAACTACACTGCCTGCCCCGGGAGTGCCGGTGGGATAATTTCCGGGGCGTAGCAAGCGAGGTTCCGTGGGGAAATAGTGCACGATTTCCGCTTGATCCCAAACGTGGTCGCCGGTGGTAATGACCGTGGCTCCAGCGCGCAAGAGATCAATCGCGATTTTGGGAGTGATGCCTCGGCCAGCCGCAGAGTTTTCGCCATTGACCACGCTGAAGTCGATGTTCTCGGCTTTTTTGATTTGAGGTAGCAGCAGGTGAACCGCCTTGCGGCCAGGTTCGCCGACGACGTCACCGAGAAAAAGAATGCGAATGGAATCAGACATGATGGAAGCTGGAGAGAGCTAAAAGTAAAACACAGCGCTTGGCGATAGAAATGTGAATGGATGAAGTAATGCGCCTGCGTTGACCCGTATTCTCAATCCTACATCTTATTTGTATCTGGCTGTTTTCTTATCGTCATTTCTTCCCGAAATGTTTTTCCAGAGTCTGGCGGCGGTAGGAGAAAATGTGTTCGAGCTTACGGCGAACGAAGACGGCATGGGCAATCGAGCCAAGCGGGCCGAAGGGGAGAGCATAGTGAACAAGGCAGGTCATCAGTACACCTGCAGGCGTTTCTTCAAAGTGGTGCAAATGATGCCAGAGAGTGCAAGGTCCGCTGATTTGGTTATCGATGAACTTTGGTTATCGATGAACGATTGGGGCTCCTTGACCGATTTAATCTCGGTGACCCATGGCCCATGTATCAGAGGCGCGATGCGGATGCGGTAGGTGATGATTTGACCTTCGACCATTTTTTCCGAGGAACTGTAAGTCATCGTTAACCCCAGATCGGCAGGGGTAATCTCATTGAGATTGCGCGGAGTGAAAAAACTCCCAAGTTTCTTGGAGCGAGATCAGGAAAACTTGCTTTTGCTATAAAACGTGAACCTTCATGCGCCTGAAGGTGACACAGGAAAGCCTACGCTATGGGGTGATCGGGAAAAATCAGACGATTCCCATCAATGCTAGAACGTTGTAGGCCCCCCAGATGAAGGTGCAGATGATGGCGACAATGAGCAACTTGGCGCAAAATTCGACTTGTGGACGTGTCATACGGGCGGGATTGAACGCGTAAAATGTAACGATGGCAAGCCAAAATGATCGTGAAGAGAAGATACAGGGAGACATAAGACTTTCAGACATAAGAGGTAAGAGAAAGGCGAGGGGTCGATCACAAGTTTGTGAACTTATTAGGCTGAATGAATTATTTCAAGCTCGTCGGATTTTCCGCTTCAACGTGCGGCATAAGCCTGGGTCGAGGTCAAGTTCGTTGGCGAGTATGGTGAAGGCTTTCAAGGTTTGCGCGGAGATGTGATGCTCCATGCCCTCGACGTCTTGGTAGATGGTGTCTTCATCGAGTCCGAAGTGACGCAGCAGGCGCGTGAGCACCTCGTGGCGTTTGATGACATATTGTGCTAAGTCGCTGCCTTTTTGAGTGAGAATGACGCCGCGGTAGCGTTCGTAGACGACCAATTCCTCGTTACCGAGGCGTTTGAGCATCGCTGAAACACTCGCCTGCGAAATCCCGAGATTGCGTGCGATATCCACCGCGCGGGCGTAGCCCTTCTGTTCGATCAAATGGAAGATCTGCTCCAAGTAATCTTGCGATGCGACGGAAGCTGACTGGGTTTTCGGCACGCCCGATGCTGGATGGCTACGGGGATTTTGGCAAGTGACAAATCGCAAAAAATAGTCCTTGCATAGATTCTTAGCCATGACTAAGTTTGTTCGTCGAAGCAAACATCCTCGATAAAAATCACGATTTTTTTGATTTATGAAACGTTTTCTCTCCATACTTGCTGTGATTTCCTTATGTGCAGTAGGATTTTTGTTTTCCTGCAAAAAGCCAGAATCCAGGAATGTGAATGAAAAAAAAGTGGTGCTCACCAGTTTTACGATCATTGCCGATATGGCGCGTGAGGTTGCAGGGGATGCTGCGTTGGTGGAATCATTAATTAAACCTGGTGCCGAAGTGCATGGCTATGAACCGACGCCCAAGGATCTCGTCAAGGCACAGAAAGCGGACTTGATTTTATGGAATGGCATGAACTTGGAGTCTTGGATTGAAAAGTTTTTCCACCGTCTGGAGCATGTGCCGCGGGTGTTAGCATCCGAGGGAATTGAACCCATGCCGATCGGCGAAGGTCCATACACTGGGAAGGCCAATCCTCATGCGTGGATGTCGCCGAAGTGCGCTCTGATTTATGTGCAGAACATTTGCGAAGCGATGGTGAAAATGGACCCTGCCAATGAATCTATCTATCGCGAAAATGCCGCGGCCTACGTGCAGAAAATTCAAGCGCTGGATGAACCGGTGCGTCAGCGTTTGGCAAAGATCCCATCCGAGCAACGCGTGTTAGTCACCAGTGAAGGCGCTTTTTCCTATCTCTGCCAAGCATACGATCTCACCGCGGTATCGTTGTGGCCAATCAATGCCGATGCGCAGGGCACACCGCAGCAAGTGCGGGCTGTGATCGATCTAGTGCGTGCGCGCAAAGTGCCAGTTGTTTTTGCGGAAAGCACGGTGAGTGATAAGCCGATCAAGCAAGTAGCACAAGAAACAGGGGCACGCTATGGCGGCGTATTGTATGTGGATTCGCTCACCGATGCTAGTGGCAACGCGCCGACATTTCTCAAAATGTTAGAGACGAATGCCGATACGATTTTGAAAGGATTTTTGCTGCCATGATCGAACATGCGACTGAGCAGATGAGTCTCACAGTGGACGATCTTTCCGTGGTTTATGGAAATGGTCATGCCGCTTTGCAGGGGGCTACGTTTTCGCTGCATGGAGGAACGATTTGCGCGTTGGTGGGCATCAATGGCAGCGGAAAATCGACATTGTTCAAGAGCATCATGGGTTTCGTTCGACCGACCTCAGGTGCGGTAAAAATCAATGGTGCCGACATCAAAACGGCGTTGAAAAATCAACTCGTGGCCTATGTGCCGCAATCGGAAGAAGTCGATTGGAGTTTCCCCGTGAGTGTTGCTGATGTGGTGATGATGGGGTGCTACGGCAAGATGAACTGGATGCGTATCCCGCGCAAAATCGATCATGAAGTCGTGGAGAAAAGTCTGCGGCGCGTGGCGATGTGGGATTTCCGTGATCGCCAGATCGGTGAGCTATCGGGAGGACAAAAAAAGCGCGTTTTTCTCGCACGTGCCTTGGCTCAGGGAGGTCGAATGATTTTGTTAGATGAGCCATTTACCGGCGTGGATGTGAAGACCGAGGATGCGATCATCGATCTGCTACGTGAGCTCCGCGAAGAGGGTGCAGTCATATTGGTATCCACGCACAATCTCGGTGCGGTGCCCGAGTTTTGCGATCAAGTGGTGTTGATCAATCGAAAAGTGTTAGCCTATGGGGCAACGGATGAGATTTTCACTGAGCAAAATCTTACAGCGGCATTTGGTGGGCAACTGCGGCATTTCCACTTTGAGCAATCGACGATTCAGCGACATGATGGTCGTGCCGTGAAAGTGCTCACCGATGATGAGCGACCTTTGGTGTTTGGCAAAGACGGGCATCTTGAATACAAAAATCGCGAGGGGCGAGAGGAGTTAATTAAGTCGCGCAGGAAGGAGACGGAGTGATGAGCGAGTGGGTGATTCCATTTCACTATGACTACATGATCAAGGCGATGATTGCCTGTGGATTGATCGGGCTGACCTGTGGATTGCTCTCGGCATTTTTGACACTAAAGGGTTGGTCGCTGATGGGCGATGCCTTGTCGCACGCGGTGGTGCCCGGTGTTGCCGTGGCATACATTATCGGTTGGCCACTGGCGCTTGGATCATTTTTCGCGGGATTATTTGCAGCGGCGGCGATGGCGGTCGTGAAAGCAAAATCACAGATACGCGAAGACGCGGTCATCGGCATTGTCTTCACCACATTTTTCGCCTTTGGTTTGCTTTTGATCGGGCTCTATCCCGCGCAAGTGGATTTGAAAAGTATCATCCATGGCAACATTCTCGGCATTGCAGATCGTGATCTCTGGCAGGTGCTGGGCATCAGTGTGTTTTGTCTATTCATCATTTGTGTAAAGTGGCGTGATCTAATGTTGTTCTGCTTCGATGTCGTTCAGGCAAAAACGATTGGACTGCGTGTCGGGCTATTGCATGGTTTGTTGTTAGGCCTGGTCAGTGCAATGGCGGTCGCCGCCTTGCAAGCAGTAGGAGCGATTTTGGTGGTTGCGATGTTGATCACTCCGGGGGCAACGGCGTATCTATTGACGGATCGATTCCCTCGCATGATGCTGCTCTCTGCTTTGCTCGGTGCAGTAACAGCAAGTGTGGGGGCCTATGCGAGTTATTTCATCAATGGGAGTCCTGGTGGATGCATTGTTACCTTGCAGACGCTTGTGTTTCTGCTGTGTTGGATTTTCGCGCCTAAGCATGGGATGCTAGCGCAAGGTTGGAAAAGAAAACGCATCGATCAGCGAAAGGAGGAACAGGAGTGAACTGGTTCGAGCCATTTCAGGAAGAATTCATGCAGGCAGCCATGCTCTCGGGATGCCTGATTGCGGTGATGTGCGCGTTGCTTTCCTGCTTCTTGATCTTGCGTGGTTGGTCGCTGATGGGCGATGCCATTTCTCATGCAGTCTTACCGGGTATTGTGCTGTCCTACTGGATCGGAATCCCTTTGTTGATCGGAGCATTTTTCTCGGGATTGTTTTGCGCGTTAAGCACAGGTTTCATCAAAAACAATAGCCGTATCAAAGAAGATACCGTCATGGGCGTTGTTTTCACAGGCCTGTTCGCGTTGGGTTTGGTGATGTTCACGCGCACGACAAGTGATATCCATCTCGATCACATTTTGTTTGGAAATATTCTCGGTATCACCAATCGACAAGTCGGAGAAATCGCAGCAGTTGCTCTTGTCGTGAGTGCCATTGTGTGGTTGAAACGTCGGGACTTTTTGTTGCTAAGTTTTGATCCCTCACAAGCTCGCGTCATTCACCTGCCGGTCCGATTTTTTCATTACGCGCTACTCTGCTTGCTGACATTGGCCATCGTCATCTCGTTGCATGCCGTGGGAATCATCTTAGTCACGGCATTGTTAATTAGCCCTGGAGCTACAGCATTTTTGTGGACCAAACGCTTCGATCGCATGATGGCGATTGCCTGCGGAACGGCAGTGTTTTCCACGGTGAGTGGCATTTTTTTGAGTTATCATTTTGATCTCCGCAGTGGTCCATGCATTGTGTTGGTCCAAGCCTTGTTGTTTGTTTTGTCGATGGTGCTGGGCCCACGATGGATGAAAAAAATGGGCCAAATGGGGTAAGTTATTGGATTTGAGTATTTTCCATTTTTGTTAGTCTATGGTTGCGGAAGCATGAATAATTGTGTAAGGCATAATTATGGGAAAATTCTATGTGTCTACCTCCCATACGTTGATGAACAAATCCCTATGGCGAGTTCAGTCTGGGGGAACATCGCGTTAGCTTCTTGATTTTGCTCTGCTATCTGTGATCCCCAGCGGTATGTGGTATTTTTGGTGGTTTTATGAGAAAGTAAGGAGCGGAAACGCAGGTTTTTTCTTGGGATAGGTTTTTGGTTTTGCTGAGATTTTTTCGTATTTGGTCCGACGGTAGCTGGCTGCCTAGGTAAAGCGGCAGCAGGGCTGCCGTAGGGAAAGCGGCAGCGGGTTGCCTTAGGGAAAGCGGCAGCGGGCTGCCTTAGGGAAAGCGGTAGCGGGCTGCCTTAGGGAAAGCGGCAGCAGGGCTGCCTTAGGGAAAGCGGCAGCAGGGCTGCCTTAGGGAAAGCGGCAGCAGGGCTGCCGCAGTCCAAGGT
>Ga0209444_10000253_pt1 | contig 29118 bp, 24 predicted proteins | sample LauGreFaBDMM15DN_2_FD_188215 | JGI IMG/M metagenome (GOLD analysis project Ga0209444, IMG submission 188215) | Freshwater lake microbial communities from Lake Michigan, USA - Fa13.BD.MM15.DN (SPAdes) (version 2) | ecosystem: Environmental > Aquatic > Freshwater > Lake | place: Lake Michigan... | reverse complement strand
GAAGCCCATCCGGGTGGTTGGTACGGATTTGGTGGTCCCAAAGCCGACCACAATCCGCCGCTCGGACGCGATTGGCCGCTGTGCTGGATTCCCCACTCTGTGGATAACTCGAGCGGTTCCCAGGCGTGGATTCCTTCAGGCCAATGGGGATCATTGGGTGGTCAGATGATGCACCTACTCTGGGGGCGCTGTGGGATGATGCTGGTGTTGCGCGACACGCACGGGGCGGTGACCCAGGGGGCGGTGGTCCCGTTGCCGGTGAAGTTTCTCAGCGGGCCTAACCGAGCCACCTTCCGCGCTCAGGACAGTTCTCTCTATGTCGCCGGCAGCACCGGGTGGCAAACGAGTGCCGTGAAGGACGGAGCCGTGCAACGCGTGCGGAGGACGGGCAAACCACTTCACAGTCCGGTGGGCTGGAAACAAGACGGGGGCTCGTTCGAGTTCACCTTCGCCGAGAAGCTCGATGCGGCGGCGGCTGCCGATGCGGGTAGCTTTGGGGTGCGCCGCTGGAACTACCGTTACACGCAAGACTACGGATCGAAGGAGTGGTCTGTAGTGGACCCCAAGAAGGAAGGGCGGGATGAGGTCGAAGTGAAGTCCGCCGCGCTGTTGCCGGACGGAAAAACCGTGCGACTGACGCTGGCCGATGCCCGTCCGGCCATGCAGTACGAGTTGCGCTACGACGTCGGTTTCCGAGGGCAGGTATGGTTCAGCGTGCACGGCCATTGAACCTCGGGCGGTGACGCTTCAGCGAGAGGCTGTCGAGGTTACAGCGGCCTCGATGAACACATCCATTTGCTGGCCGGGGTAAAGACGCAGGTCTGTCCGCTCGAGGCGGTAAACGGCCTGCAGCACTCGTGTGTCCACCCGTTCGATGCTGTCGCCGGTCAGGGATTTCTTGGGAATAACGAAGGGTTCGAAGCGGACAAAGCTCAATGGAGAAGCCAGTGAGGCATTGCCCCGCACATGCCCCTTAGCCCGAGCCCCTGGCTGAACTCGCCAGGCCTCGTGCTCATCGATGTCTACCCTCAGGTGGAGTGGGTTCAGGTTGCCGAGCAGGATCAGTGGCGCTGTGTGGGTGCCGGCGGTGGCGAACTCTCCCGGACGGATCTTCAGTTGAAGCACCGTGGCATCGATGGGGGCTAAGAGGGTGCTTCGGGTGATCTCAGTCCGCACGGCCGCGGCCGATGCTTCGGCGACGGCCACCTCGGCCTGCGCCTCCACCACGCGTGCCTGGGACACCTTGAGGGCAAAACGAGTCCGGATGAGTTCTTCCTCACTAATGACCGTGCTGCTGCGCAGTTTCAGAGAACGTTGCAGGCGATCATCGAGGTCTTCCACCTGGCACTGGGCCGTTGCCCATCGGGCGCGGGCTGCGGTGAGTTGGGATTCGTGCACCGCCAACGAGGCTTGCAGAGAGCGGGTATCGAGGCGGAAGAGGGGGTCTCCGGCGTGCACCGATTGATTGAGGGTGACCAGCACCTCGGTGACGACGCCCGAGAGAGGCGTGCCCACGCTGATGTGCTCGCTGCTCGCCTCGATGAGTCCGACGGCGGCGACGGTGTTGGTGAACGACGAGGCCGGAGGGGGCGACACGGGTTCGGTAACGTTTCGGACCGGTTGAGTGCGCACCACGGATACGGTGGCGAAGAGGGCCGCACCGGCGGCCAGCACGGGAAGGAGGTAGTGCTTCATGCGGAAGGGTTGGTGAGTCGGGACGATCCCAGGTGTGTGGCTGTATCGGTGCGTTGCCTCGGTTCGACGCGGGTGATTTGTCCGTCATCCATGTGGGCGATGACGTCGGCAAAGCGAAAGACCCGGCTGTCATGGGTGACCACGAGGACCGCCCGGTCGGGATGCACAGCGGCCGAGGCAAGCAGTTCCATGACGGCCTCGCCCGTGGCGTGATCCAGCGCGGCGGTCGGCTCATCGCAAATAATCAGCCGGGGTTCGTGGACCAGGGCGCGGGCCAGTGCCACTCGTTGCTGCTGTCCGCCAGACAACTGGCGCGGATAGGCGGCCGTCCTCGAACCCAGCCCCAGCCGGTTGAGAAGCGCGGCCGCGCGATCGACGGCTTCGCGCCGGCGAACACCTGCGGCCAGTAGCGGGATGGCCGCGTTCTCCGCCGCGGTGAGGGCCTGCAACAAGTTGTACTGCTGGAAGACGAAGCCCAGGTGGCTTCGGCGGAAGAGAACACGGTCTGAGTGCGGCATCCGGGCTAGATGGTTCCCGAAGAGACTCACCTCGCCGGAGGAGGTTTCGAGTAAGCCAGCGATGACCGAGATGAGGGTGGTCTTGCCGCAGCCGCTGGGGCCCACCAGGAAGCTGAGCTCGCCCTGGCGCACGGTGTAGTCCACCCCGCGGAGAACCTCCACGCGGGCGTCGTCTTCGCCGAAGTGCTTTCGGATCCCGGTGCAGTGCACGGCGCTCGAATCGAGGGGCGTCATGGTGAGAGTCAGCGGAAGACTGCAGCGGGTTCTAGGCCGCGCACGTGACGGTAGCTGGCGTACAGGGCGATGCCCGTGACTGAGGCCAGGGCCAGGCAGGTGCCCAGGGCAATCTCCCAAGGCAGGTACAGACTTCGCAGGAAGGGTTGCGTCCGGATGACGTTGCACACGGCGGCCGCGATGCCGCTGCCAAAGCACGAACCCAACACCAGCACCACCGTCCCCTGAAGCAGGATCATGGTTCCGAGTTGGCGATCGGTGGTCCCCACTACCTTGAGCATCGAGAGGGGCCGTGCGTTCTCCTTAATGAACATCAGGAATGTCTGGCCCGTGATGGCGGCACCCACGATGAGTCCGATGGTGATGGTGATCATGAAGAGCATGGGCACCCCCTGGCTGCCGTAGAACCACATGGCATCGGCGGCAAACTGCTCGGTGGTTCGGGCCCGCAAGCCCCCGAGGGCGTTGATTTTCTGACAGAGAACCTCCGGTCGGCTACCGGGTGCCGAGCGGGCCAGGATGAAGCTCGTCATGTGCTGCTCGCCGAGGTTGAGGGCCGCGGCGGTAGATCGGGAGGTGTGCAGCATTGGTAGGCCGGTGAAGGGAGCGGCGATATCCGAGATCCCCATGATGCGAATCCGACGGTCGCGGATGCGTAAGAATCGCCCTGCTTGAAACGGTTCGCCGGGGAAGAACAGTTCATGGCCTCCGGGATCGATGATGGCCGTGTCGAGTTCGCGAATGGCATCGGCCCGTCCGACTCGCATCTGGTGCGGCAACCCCGCCAGGCTGGCGTCGTCGATCCCCAGGACGGTGACCGTGTTGAGTCGCCCACCCTCGGAATGCCCGATGGCGTCGATCTTGAGCAATGGGGCCGCCCACGAGATTCCGGCGATGCCGCGCACCCGCAATAAGTGGATGTCCCGCATCGCTTTGACTTGGTCGAAGCATTCCACCTCCGGTTCGGTGACCCACAAGTCGGCGTCCTGAACGTCCCGGATCTGGGCGGCGGTCATGGACAACATGGTGGCCAGAATCGCCGCCTGGTTTTGCATCAGGAAGACCGCGAGTGAGACGGCGACAATCATCGCGGCGAACTTGGCTCGGTCATTCCGAAGCATCTGAAGGCCTACCCAATTCATCGCGATCCCTTCTTGCGCGGGGTGCGTGCCCCGACAGCGCGTCCGATGAACTCCAGAAAGCCTCGGGTGAGGGCCCGCGCATCCAGGTGAGGATCGAAGGAGGCTCGGAGAATGAGGCCGTCGAAGGCGGCAAAGATCAGGCAGGACAAGACCCGCGGATCGGTCTCCGATTCGATGGACCCGGATCTTTGGGAGGCTTGGATAAGGGATGCGAGCCGGCCTTGAAGCGCCCGGTAGCTTTCCCTCAAACGGGCCGATACGACAGAATTGCGTGAGGCCTCGGCCGCCGTCTCGACCCACACGTTCAAGAATCCTCGGTCCTCCAAATCTCTAAGCCCCAACTCTGCCAAGGCTTCTAATGCGGGCAGTAGCCCCTTTTCGATCGGCAACCCGTCCATCGCGGATGCCCACCGGGTTTGGTCTGCTTCAATGAGTGCCTCAATGAGGGCGTCCTTGCTGGGAAAATACCGGTAGACCGAGCCCGGACTCATGCCGGCCGCAGCACAAATGTCCTTCATCGATGCTGCATGGAAACCGCTCCGCACGAACACACCGCAGGCCGCTTTCAGAATGGTTTCCCGCCGTTCTGGGAAACTTCGGTTGCGGGTGCCAGTGACTTTCATAAACGCGAGCGAATGTTCGCTCGCGTTTTGAGTCCGTCAAGTCTTCGGCCGCTTTCCGAGGCTTGGCCGATCAGCACGAGGGAGTCTAAAAAAGGGGGCAGTGGTCGACGGCCCTCACTGGCCATCGAGGCCCGAAAGGCTCGTATCAAATGCCTTCCAGCTGCAGGCGGGTCAACAGGTCGCGGGTGGCGTTGATGCCTTCGCGTTCCGGGAGTTTGTCTCCCTCATATTCGATGCCCACGAAGCCGTTGTAACCAGCATCCAAGACGATCTTCATCATCTTGCGGTAGTCGGTCTCGACGCAGTTGCCGTCGTTGTCGAATTGGTAGGACTTGGCGCTCACGGCCTTGGCATAAAGCATCATCTCGGCGACCCCTTTGTAGCGATCGTAGGTCTCGCCCGGGCGGATGGTGAAGTTGCCGAAGTCGGGAAGGAGGCCGCAGCGGGACTTGCCTACCAGCTTCATTACCCCGGCCAGCCACTGGCCGTTCGAACTGAGGTGTCCGTGGTTTTCGACGATGCAGTTGACGCCAACCGAGCCGCAGACCTTGGACAATTGCGTCAGGCCATCGGCGGCGCGCTTTTGCTGCTCCTGAAAGGATCCAGCCTCGTGGGTCTCAGCATTGACCCGGATCGAATGGCAACCCAAGAACTTGGCGGCCTCGGCCCACTTGCGGTGGTTTTCGACGGCCTGCTTGCGTTTGGCCGCATCCGGGTCTCCGAGGGCACCCTCGCCGTCGCACATGATGAGCAGGCAGCGGACCCCTTCGCTGTCGGCCCGATCCTTGAATTCCTTCAGGTAGCCCATGTCCTTGACCTGGTCTTTGAAGAACTGGTTCACCAGCTCTATCCCGTCCAAGTCATGGGTCCTTCGCGCCACGATGGGGAAGTCCATGTGGGTCATCTTCTTGCCGAAGAGGGCCTTGTGATAGGACCACTCGGCGAGGCTGATCTTGAAGGAGCGGTCTTTATCCCGGGCCCGCCACAGGGAACATCCTGTGGTGGCCAAGGCGGCCGCCATCGAAGCCTGACCTAGAAACTGGCGACGATTCATGGCGATGGGACTTTGGAGGCGCTTAGGATTAGTGAGCCGGAGCCGAACCGGCGGAGGCCTTAGCGGCGACCGTCTTCGGCGGGTGGAAGAACAAGGCCAGCGCCACCGCGGCCGCCGAGGCGGCAAAGAGCGGCACTTGGAACAGGCCCTTGAAGTTGACCAGCTTGTGGGCGGTATCGGTGTAGACCGACTGCATGAGCCAGGGGCAGATGGAGTTGGCGATCAGGGCGCCGAAGCCAAGGATTTGTAGGTTGAAGAGGCCTTGGGCGCTGGAGCGGATGTCCTTCGGGAAGTGGGCGTCTACAAAGATGTAAACGGTGGCGAAGAAGAAGGCGTAGCAAACCCCGTGGAGGATTTGAATGAGGATGATGGCGCCGGCGCTGTCGGGCACGAAGGAGTACACGGCGAAACGGGCCGCATGGCCAAGGATGCCGACGATCATGGTCGTGCGCCAACCGAGGTTTTTCAGGGTGGCTCCGAGGATGAACATGGTGAGGATTTCGGCGATTTGGCCGATGCTCATGATCGGGGTGATCCAGGGAGCGGCGATGCCGACGCCGCCGTCCGCTTTGGCGGTGCCGAGGAAGGTGCCCGTCCAGTTGAAGTAGCAGTTGTGGACGAAGGAATCGACGAGGGTGACGAGCCACAGCACGAGCACGAAGGGTTGCTTCAGGAGTTTGACAGCCTGCATCCAAGCCTGACCGCCTTCGGAACCGGCGACTGCTTTCTTCGGCGGGGTGTGGGGCAGCAGGAAGCTAAATCCGGCCAAAATCAGCGAGGCAATACCGGCTACGATGAAGGTCCACTTGGTGGCGGCCTTGGCGGCATCACCGGAAAGGGGATTGCTGAACACGGCCTCGATCCACTTCACGACTCCTTCGGGATGGGTGGCATTGACCGCGTCCCAGTTGACGAAAATGAAAGTGAAGGGCCAGGCGGCGAGGATCCAGCCGATGGTGCCGCCCATACGAACGATACCAAACTCCTTGGAGGCATCCTTCATATTGGCGAAGGCGATGGAGTTGGTGATGGAGATGGTGGGTACGTACAGGAGGCAGTGCACCAGCATCAGCACGAAGAACGGGGTAAAGTCTTTGGTGAAGCCGCATCCCAGGATCGCTAGGCCGCCAATCAGGTGGGAGAAGGCGAGAAACTTCTCGGCCGAGAATTTTCGGTCGGCCCATTCATTGCTGAAGAACATGCCCACAATGGAGGCGATGGGGAAGGCGTTGAGGATCCATGATTGCTGGCTGGGTGTGAACCCCAAGCTGGGCAAGTACCCGAAGATCAAGGGCAGCCAAGCTCCCCAAATGAAGAATTCGAGCACCATCATGAGGAACAATTTGAAACGGACTCCGGAGTTCATGGATTGGGTGTGAGTGATCGGCAGGGATTGCAGGTCGGTTGTTGGATGCTATGCGACCTCGTCCCGCCCCGACAAGGCAGGAGTCACAAAGGGAAACATCGGGACGGGGTCGGTCCCACCTATTTACACAAAATGTGCCACTCTATACTATTCCAGAAGTATCCCTCTGGCAAATGAGTCGGGGAGTGAGTGGGGCGTCGTCGGGTTGCGGTGGGGGCTCCGCTGCTGCCTCGGAAAGTTGACGTTATTCGAACAATGGGAGAGGCGATTTTCGATGGTGCTGGGGGTGAGAGAAGCTTGTTCTGGGGCCGCTGGAGGGTTTCAATAAGAAGGTAGGTTGTTTCTACCCATGACCCCCACCCTCCGATCCCTGCGTGCCTTGGCTGACCCGACCCGTTTACGGATTGTGGCTTTGCTGGAATCTGAGGAATTGCCGGTCAACGAGATTCAAGAAATTACCAGTTTGGGGCAGTCGCGGGTTTCTACCCATTTGAGCCTGTTGGCTGAGACGGGCTTGGTTCTCTCCCGCCGGGAGGGGAAACGGACGTTCTATCGGCTCAATCCACAGGCGGATGTGCAAATCCGGGAGTTCACGCGGTTGGCGATGCAAGGAGCTAAGGAGTTGCCCGAGCACGAGGGAGATCAACTCAACCTCCGTCGGGTGCTGGCTCGCCGTGAGGAGCAAGCTCAGGTCTATTTTAATCAGGTGGTGGGCCGATTCGACCGCAGCTATGGGCCGGGTCGATCTTGGCAGGCGTTTGGTCATTTGCTGCTCCGGATGCTGCCAGCCATTGATGTGGCAGATCTAGGCTCCGGTGAGGGGCTTCTGGCCGAGTTGCTGGCACGGCGCTGCCGCACGGTGATCGCCGTGGACAATTCTGAAAAAATGGTCCAGTTCGGTGCCAAGAAGGCCCGGCAGAATGGTCTGACCAATTTGGAGTTCCGTCAGGGGGACTTGCAGAACCCGCCGATCGAGGCCGCTTCGGTCGATTTGGTGATCCTGAGTCAGGCTCTCCACCATGCAGAAGACCCGTCGAAGGCTCTTCTGGCTGCAGCCAAGATTCTTCGGCCCGGCGGCCGGGTGATGATCCTTGACCTCGTGAAGCACCGGTTTGTGCAGGCGCGCGAACTTTACGGTGATCGGTGGCTCGGATTCGCTGAGAGCGATCTTCACCGCTGGCTGGAGGCGGCCCACTTCTCGGGGATTGAGATCACCAAGGTGGCGCGGGAGGAGCAGGAACCCTGTCTGGAAACTCTGCTCGCCGTCGGAAACAAATAATTTCACAACGCCACCGCCCCAGCTTCCTCGGGGGGGCGGATTAAAGGCCCAGGGATGTCCCCAAAAGGCCCATGCCGGGTCACTCCTCGTCTTCGCTCACACCTTGCATGCGCTTGCTCGGGCATCCGCCGCGCAGCCATCCGTTGACGTAGGGATCTAATGCGCCATCCATGACCCCTTGGACATCGCTCGTCTGCACCCCGGTGCGCAGGTCTTTCACCATACGGTAGGGTTGAAAGACATAGCTACGGATCTGGTTCCCCCAGCTCACGCTGCCCTTTTCACCGTAGAACTTGTCCATGTCGGACTTGGCTTGATCGAGCCTCAGGGCGAAGAGCTTGGAGATCAGCATGGTCATGGCTGTGGCCTCGTTCTGGACCTGGCTGCGCTGCGCCTGCGAGGCTGCCACCAATCCGGTCGGAAGGTGAGTCAGTCGGACGGCCGTCTCCACCTTGTTGACGTTCTGCCCCCCTTTGCCACCCGAGCGAAAGGTGTCGCGAAGGATCTCGCTCTTGGGAATGACGATATCGCTCTCGGTGATGTCATCGATTTCGGCAATGACGTCTACGCTGGCAAAACTAGTATGCCGACGTTTGTTGGAGTCGAAGGGGGAGATGCGGACCAGCCGGTGTACGCCACGCTCGGCTTTGCAGAAACCGTAGGCGTTGTGGCCCGTGACTCGGAAGGTGACGCTCTTCAACCCCGCCTGTTCGCCTGGTAAGGCATCGGTCGATTCGTGCTTCCAGCCGCGACTCTCAAACCAGCGTTCGTACATGCGGGAGAGCATCTGCGCCCAGTCTTGCGCCTCGGTGCCACCGGCTCCGGCCTGGACGCTGAAAATGGCGCTCCGGTGGTCGTGCGGCCCGGTCAGCAGCACTTCCAGTTCATACGAATCGATTTCTCGATCGAGATGGACCAATTCGGTATCAGCCTCAGCTTGGACCGCATCCTGACCGGCTTGTGGTTCGGCTTCGCCCAATTCGAGGAGTACTAGCAAATCATCGACCCGCTTTCCGAAACGGATGAGCGGTTCGGCCTTCTTCTTTAGAGTGTTGGTCTCTTCAATGACCTTCTTGGCGGACTCTTGATTGGCCCAAAATGTGTCGGAAGCCATCTGCGCTTCGTACTCGGTCAACCGTTTGATGGCCTCCGGGAGGTCTACGAACCGACGCAGTTGCCCCAGCTTGGACGCGATGACGTCTATGTGGGACCGGGTGACTTCGAACATAAGCCGATACAGTAGCCGGATGAGGCCCTGTGTGTCGAACCGGGATTGCTTCTACAACGCCCAAAGGGGGCGGTGCGGGCTTGGAGAGAGTGGTCAGCCCTTGGAGACCCTCAGGCGGAAATGGACCTCTTCCGGGGTGATTAGCGTCGCAAAAAATCGCTCAAAGAGAACGGGTTCAAGGTTGATGGGACCATTGAGCCATCGCAGCGCGGCGAAATTTGAAAAATGAAACCGTTTGGACTCCACCACAAAACGGGCCTTGCTGCCGTAATTGGTCCGGTGCCCGAGTTTCCACTGCTCATAGAACTTCAGACGTCGGCCCGTGATGTCCTCGTAATTGTCGAAGGATCGGATGCCGAATGGAATGCGGTGATCGGGTTCCGAGTAGAACTTGGTGCTCAGAAAGAAGGGCACCTTCACCGTGATGATTGCCCCAGGGCGGCACACCCGCCACAACTCGGTGACCACGGCGTTGAAGTTGCCCATGTGCTCCAGGATGTGGGAGGCATAGACCTCGTCAAAATGGTTGTCCGGGAAGGGCCAGGGATACTGGTTCAGGTCGCACAGTTGGTTCCCACCGTAATCGACGGAGTCGAGATTCACCCAACCCTCGCGGATATCGAGGCCGCAGCCGACATTGAGGCGTCGCGGACTGGATGGAGACGTTTGGTTCATGAGGAGAGGGTGCCCTGTTTGAGAAGAGGTTGGCGTGGGGCCTTCGGTTGGAAATCTATGCGAGATTTGAGCAGCAAGGCGCAGTTCCAAGACAAGAACTCCCGCAGGACTGGCAGGTGCAGCAAGAACCAGAATTCGGGGTAATAACGAGGCGCTCGCCGGGTGATGGTCAGTGGCGTTTGACGATGCAAATGACGCAGGATGGCCCCGATGGAGGTGACGAAGAGATTGCTACCCGGTTGGTGGAAGCGGCCTTTACCCAGCAGGTCGTGAATGGCCGGCCCGATTCGAGGCCCCAGGTAATGCCAGGGTGAGAATTCGTGACCGCCCCACGGAGACAGCCAATTGGTCCAGCTCAGGTAGAAACGGCCTCCCGGAGAGAGCAACTGGTTGGCCCGTGACAGGAAGGATTCTGGCTGGGAGAGGTGTTCGAGCACATTCGAACAAATCACCAAGTCGTAGTTTCCCAGTCGATCCAGCGAGTCTTTGTCGAGGTTGACGCTGAGGAAGGGGCAGGTGCGGAATTCGGGAAGCAGGTGGTTCTGCTCATCCGCGAAGGTCACGGTGCAACCTCGACGCAGGAGTTCTCCTCCAAAGACGCCATGGCCACAGCCCAGATCTAGAACCCGGACTCCGGGTCCGACGGGGACGCCGCTCTCTTCGATCCAAGCGATCGCATCCAGCGCCTGCATCCGGTAAAACTCCGGGTCATCGCGATGGTGGACGAAGCGCCACAGTAGTTGAGGCAGGATCATCGAAGTCCGAAAAGGGTGGCTCAGGTGCCACAGAGTTTCCAGCACCGAAGGGAGGTTGATGGCGGGCCTCACGGATAGAGATGAACGAGGAGGTCGATGAAATGAACTCGCAGGCTGGCGAGCGGTGCGGGAGTGGGGTTTGATGGGGCCGGTGCAGATCCTGATCGTCTACAATTCAGCGCTGGATGCCCGATCGGTCTCCGGCGTGCAGACTTATTTCGCCGGTGTTGTGGAGCATTGGATCGCCGCCGGGCATCGGGTCGACTTTCTGGTGGCCCGCTCCGCTTGGCCGGTGTTTCAGAGTCTTTATCCGCGCTCGCAGCTCATTAGTAGTGATGATTTATTCGATCCCAACCGGTACCTGGGTCAGACTTGGCGATACCTGCCAGCCTTTGCGTGGAGAATGCTGACGGCCCGATTCACGCGGTTGCCGGTGCAGTACGACGTCATTCTCGCCTGCGCCCAGTTCATTTATGAGGTGGGGCCGGCCCGAACTCTGGCGCGCCGGTGCCGGGCGGCCTTGACGGTGAAAATCCACCATGTCCTCTCTAACCAGCGCCAGCCCGCGGGGCTTTTCGACCGCATGCACTTTCTTTCGGAGAGGACGACGGCGCGTTGGTTGAACCGTGAGGCCGATGCGATTTTGTGCGGCACCGCATTGATCGCCCAAGATTTCAACGCCCTCGAATCCCAACTGGGCTTGAGCCCCAGCAAGACCTTCGCCACGGGTTACGGCATCGATTTGGAACGAATTCCGCTCTCAGTGGATTTGCCCAAAGACTTTGACGCGGTGCTGTTGGGGCGGGTTCACGAGCACAAAGGGGTTTTTGATGCCGTACCACTTTGGCAGGCGGTTCGGGAACGTCGACCCGGTGCGCGACTGCTGGTGATCGGCGAGGGCCCGCACCGTGCCGAATTGATGGCCCGATTCGAGGCGGCAGGATTGGCGGCGGGCGTGCATTGTTCGGGTCCGGTTTCCGAGCCCGAGAAGGTCGCATTAGTATCCCGGGCTCGAGTGGGTCTGAGCCTGTCCCGCGAAGAAGGTTGGGGATTGTCGGTCAACGAATTCTTGGCGGCGGGTCTGCCGGTGGTGGCGATGGAAGTGCCCGTGTTCCGCAGCGTGTTTCCCGGCCAGTTGGATCTTGTGCCGCAAAAAGACATTACGGCGACTGCGGCCCGGGTCCTGTACTGGCTCGATCATCCGGAGGAGGCGCGCCGGCAGGGGGTGTCCGGTCGGGAATTTGTTCAACGCTACGATCATCGCCGGGTGGCCGCCGAGGAGATCGGCATCTTGTCGGCGGCGCGGGCCACGCAGTTGGCTCGACAGGGTTTGGCTCGACAGGGTGATTGACCTCGGGAGTTTCGACGCGGTCATTGACCCCGGGAGTTGGTCCATTTCTAGCACCGAAACCCGGCGCTGGATTGGAATTCGGACGTTTGGTTTTTAGACACAAAACCCCAACCGATTAAATAAACGGTTGGGGTTTTGTTGGCGCTATAGAGTCGTTCGTCTCGGCCGCGATTCCATCAGCCGATTTATCGAATCACTGTCCCAAATTGGGGAAGCCCACCGGGGCAGACAGACCCTCCGCATTGTCGGGAGCCGCGTCCTTCTTGGGGTCTACCATGAGCTCCGAGCGTTTCTTGAGAATGGAGTCGATGGTCCACTTGCTGACGAGATAAGTCCACCGGCCTCGAGCCTGCTCGCCTGCGAGTTTGGTTTGCTGTTTTTTGAGGTTTTCAGCGAAGTCCTTGTTGAACTTCTCGGTCTCCTCTTTCTTCTCGTCCTTCGCGGGATTCCGTTGAGTGAGCAACTGGACTTCGGTGGTGAATTGCACTGGGTAGCGATCGCCTTCCTGTGCCTTGCCGATCTTAACGGTGTAAGTCCAACCGCTGGAGGTGCGGATCTTCGCCTGGACTGGGTGATCGAGCCCGAGGGCCGCCGGTTGGGCGTCGACGATCACGTCATCGAAGCTGGGAGAACTGAGCAGCGAACTGAAGATCCCAGTCTTGGCCGTGTCTACCTTGTCCTCAGGCTTCGCACCGACCAGGGTCCATTCGGAGAACTCATTGGTGCGGGTCAGGCTGAAGCTGTTGGTGGCCTCAGGATGGGTGATAGTGACGGAGACGGGTTGTTCCACCTTGAACCATTCCTTTTCAAGCCACTGATCGGGCTTGGGTTCGGCGTTGGCCAAGGGTTCATTCACCAAAGCCACGGTCTCGATCTTGTTGTCGACCATGACGTACCGGCCAATGGGCCAGGCTCCGCCCATGCCTCCCATACCGGGGTCTTCTTGGCCGCCGCCCTTGGTGTGCTTCTTGCCCAGAAGCAACGACCGAGTGGTCTTGCCGTCGGCTCCCAGCAGTTCTACGAGCACTCCCGGACCTTTGTCCGGAGCGATGAGTTCCAGTATCGGCAATCGGGAAGGCCCGATTTGCACCGGTTGAGTGGCCTTGAGGTCTACGAGCTTCCGGACGAATTCTTGGATGGAACCGAAGTTGGCCGGGTAACCGCCGCGTTCTTTCACAGTCCAGTCGTCGCCGGACTTGAGGATATTTAATTGGTTAGTGCCCTGGGTGATGCGCAGACCCGAGAGGGCGGAGGCGTCGAACCCAGGCAGCACGGCTCCCCCGAGTTGCGACGAGGATTGTTGGTATCCGGCGGATTGCTGATTGCGGACATAGAGGCCCGCCCCGCCCAGGGCGAGACCGACGGCGACGAGGATGGCCAGTTGTTTGGTGTTCATTTGGCGTTCGTGCGGTTTTTGCGGGCGATGGCCAGGGCAATTCCTGCGGCGGAAACCAGCAGCGGCATCGCAGCGATATTCAGCCATTTGACCTGGTTTTCGAGATTCTTGACGTCCACATCGAGGTTGCGGCGCTCCTTGCGGAGGTCTTTCCGTGCCTCGATTTGCTGCTTCTTGAAGTTGGAAATGGCGTCCTGCTGATCCTTGGTCAGGATGATTTTGGAGGTGTTGCCCTCTTGCTTGATCTGAACGTCGTTCAGCTTGCTCTGAAGTTGTTCAACCTTTTTGTTGAGACCTTCGATTTTGCCCTGATAGCGGGCGCGTGCCTCGCCTTCCATCCGTTGAACGACGGTGAACGGACGGCTCACCGAGGCTCGGCCGCGGGCTCCGACCAAATTGACGTCGCCGGAGGCCTGTTCTACGAGGTTCTGCACCAGTGCCAAATTGCCGTTGCGCGGCATGGCCATTCCCAACATCGGGTTGACCTCGACGGAGTAGGCATCATTGAGGAAGTCCACGTCTCCGAAGAGGTAGACGACGGTGTCGGACTTGGCCTCCTTGAGGCTGCTGGCGTTGGTGGCGCCCGGTTTGCCATCGGGGAAGGCCGTCTTGAATTTGCCCGACAGGCGGAGGGCCAGCGGGTAGTTGGTCTGGGACGGAGCGAAGTCGTCGAGGATCTTGGCGCCGTTGAACTGCGAAGTCATGCCATCCACCAGTTGGGAATCTTTGGAGGATTTGAGCAGCACGTCTGCCTTCAGACCCTCGGCGGGCTTGCCGGTGAATCCACCGGCGAAGGGCAGCCACAAGTTGTCGCTCTGGCCGGTGACGGCATCGTCACGATTCACGCCGTCGGCGTTGAGGAACAAGAAGGCCGGCACGGGTTGAGGGCGGCCGTCACGTCCTTGGAGTTCGCGGCTGAAGGTTCGGTCGGCAACCACCTTGGAGGTGTCGAGACCAATGCCCCATTTTTCCAAAAGTTTTGGCAGGGAAGATCCACCGCCAAGATTCATCCCCATCGGGTTGGGATTGCGATTGTCGGTAATGCACTGGGTGTCGAGGAAAGCGATCAGCTTGCCCCCACGCAGGATAAATTGGTCGATGGCGTATTGAGCCTTCTCCGAAATATCTTTGGGGTGAACGACCATCAACACCTGGATCTTATCCGGGATGGTGTCGGTCTCCATCGGGACGCTCTCAACCGTGAAATCCCGTTTGAGTTCGCTGAAGGTGATCCACGGCTGCTGCTGCTGGGGTTGACGCCCCATTTGCATCATCATGGGGTTCATTGCAGGCCCGCCCAACACGGGAAGCGGGCTCATGACACCCAGCACCGGTTTGTTGGTGGCGATGACCTGCGAGATCACCCGAGCGATGTCGTATTCGAGCAGCTTCTCACGCTGCGGGGACAGGAATGGAATGGCCTTGGTCTCCGGAGCGAGGCTGACAGCCATGCCGAAGTAAATCGGATCGCCGCCCATTTGCCCCAGCGACACGGGTTCGATGCCGTCGAGCTTGGCAGTGTCTTCAGCATCCGAGTCGGGCTCGGGGTCGAGCCGCTTGATGGTGATTTTGCCGCCGGAAGCAGCCCGGAACTCCTGAAGAAGGTCTTCAACGGTTTGGGCGTAGTTCTTGATGGCACTGGGCATCCGGTTCTCGCCTCGCGAAACGTAGAGTCGAACCTCTACGTTGGAGTCGATCTTGGAGAGGATCTTGCGGGAACCCTCGGACAAGGTGTGCAGGCCGTCAGCCGTCAGGTCGAGACGGGCCCGCACCGGGCTGAACAGCAGGTTCAGGCCGGTGATCGCGACGAAGGCCAGGCCGACGCCGGCGGTCGAGAACAGCAGTGTTTGAATCTTGGTCTGTTTCATTACTCAGGAAAGGTCAGAAGGTTCAGGCGCCGCGGAGGCCACGGAGGATCACACTGGTGCCAAAGAGACTGAAGACGATCACCGAGGCGAAGAAGAGAATGTCTCGGAAGTCGATCACGCCTCGCTGGAAGCTAGCAAAGTGGGGCATCACGGAGAACCCGGTCACAAGTTCAACCAATCCGGCCGGGGCCCATCGCACCATAAGGCTGGTCACCGGTTCCCATCCAGCAAGGATGAGGAAAAAGCAGATAACGACCGACAGGATGAAACTGATGACTTGGTTTCGGGTGATGGCTGAGGTTGCCACTGTGACGGCCAGGTAAGACCCAGCCAACAGCAGGCTGCCGACATATCCGGCGAAGATCGCGCCACCATCAGGGTGGCCGAGGTAGTAGACGGAGCCCACCACCGGGAAGGTCAGTGCTAGCGCCAGAGCCAAGAAGGCCCAGCAGGCTAGGAATTTGCCGATGATGGCTTGCGCCGCGGTGACCGGCATGGTCAGGAGCAGTTCGAGGGTGCCTACTCGGCGTTCTTCGGCCCACAGGCGCATGCCAGCGGCCGGCACCAGGAACAAGTACAGCCACGGGTGCCAATTGAAGAAGGGGCGCGAGAGCGATGCTTCACCCAGCTCGAAGAACCCGCCGAGCATGAAGGTGAAGAAGCCGTTGAGCAGCAGGAAGATGACGATAAACACGTAGGCTACGGGCGACGCAAAGTAGCCGGTGAGCTCACGTTTCAGGATCGTCCAGATGTTCCGAAGCGATTCGTTCATGGGGTTGAGAATTTAGAAAGAGGGTTGATGCGGGGATGCCGACCGGATCCAGCGGAGGATTTCCACCGCGGGGGTTGACGTCAGGAGCAGTTATTCGCGGGTTTTGACGGAATCAGGGAGGGTGATTGCCCGAAAAACGTCATCCAGACGGCCTTCTTCAGTGTGCAGCTCATCGAAGCTCCACCCGGACTGGGTTGCAGTCTGAGCGACCGACAGCGCCAGGTCGGCCCGTGTGGATTTGTCGCGCGGGAAGACCCGTGCCGAAAGCGACCCGTCGGTATTGTCCTGCAGGCTAACCCGTCCGGCCACCGGGAGTGAGCCCAGTTTCGACTTCAGGGTTTCAGCGGCCACGTTTCGGACACGCAAGTGCACGGAACCCGCCGCTTCTGCCCGGGCTTTCAGTTCGGCCGGGGTGCCGTTGGCCACCACGGTGCCTCGGTCGATAATAATTGCTCGGGAACAACAGGCCTCGACCTCCTCCAAGATGTGAGTTGAGAAGATAATGGCCTTGGTTTGGCCCATTCGCTTGATGATTTGCCGGACCTCGTGCTTTTGGTTCGGATCGAGGCCATCGGTCGGCTCGTCCAGCACGAGGACTTCGGGGTCATGGAGGATGGACTGGGCGAAACAGGTGCGGTGCCGGTAACCCTTGGAGAGGGTGTCCACGCTTTGGTGGAGAACGCCTTCCAAGAAGCACTGGCCGGCCACCTTGGCCACGGCCGCGTCGATTTGGGCGCCCCGCATGCCTCGAAGTTCGGCGGTGAATCGCAGGAAGCCATTGACGGTCATGTCCGAATAGCACGGAGCGCTTTCGGGCAAATAGCCGATGAGTTTTTTGGCAGCGATGGGTTCTTCGGCAATGTCATGGCCACCAATGCGGACCCGACCCGAGGTGGGCGGGAAAAATCCTGTGATCATCCGCATGGTCGTCGATTTTCCGGCGCCATTGGGCCCAAGAAAACCGAGGATCTCGCCACGGCGGATCGTGAAGGTAACTCCGTTCACCGCCCGCTTGGGCCCGAACTCCTTGATCAAATTTTCTACGTCAATCATTGTCAGAGTCGTGGTGTAAATACGTCAATTCCGCCCGCCGTCAATTGCGCTCGCAGTTGAGGTGGAAGGTTGTCGTCCCCTCTGCAAAATACCATGCAGAGCGGCGACAGTGAGGTTGCACGTCAACCCACGGCGTTAGAACGACGCAGATTGTATTGAGACAACCATGAACCACCAGCGGTTCGCGACTATAGACAGTTTGCCGAGAAAGTGTTCAAAGTTTTTTTGATTACCCGAGCCGAACGACTAGGCCAGCCGCTCATTTTTTGCTGTCGACTCATTCCAGCGCATGGGCCAATCCCACGGCCAAGCGCTGGCGGTAGGCCGGAGTGTTAATGCGTTGGGATTCTTCGGCGTTGGATAAAAAACCTCCTTCGACCAACACGGCGGGGCGGTTTTGCCCCCTCAGCACGTCCATGAATCGGGCACGTCGGATGCCTCGGTCGGATGCCCCGGTGGCGCTGAGTAGATGACGGTGGATGCGCCGCGCCAAAACTAGGTTGCCCGCGTCGTGTTGATTGTTAGGAAAGGTCGCGGTGGTGTCATCGGCGTACACACGGGTGGTGGTCGAGGTGAGCCCGCACGGCGTCAGGCAGTAGGTTTCTAGCCCATGGGCCTGGGTGTTGGGGAAGGCCGAGTTGAAATGAAGGCTGATAAAGAGCCCCGCTTGCTGGGTTTCGGCCACTCGCACTCGGTCGGTCAGCGACAGCTCAGAATCGTTGGTTCGTGTTAAATAAACGGTCCATCCTTGAGCTTCCAGTAGCGGCTTCAAACGCAGCGCCCAATCGAGGGTAAACTCTTTTTCGAAGCGGTTGCCCGTTAGACAGCGTGAGCCGGCCTGAGCCCCCCCGTGTCCGGGATCTAACACGAGAATTTTGGGGTGAGGCCACGCGGGAGCCAGCGTCAGCGGTTCAAAGGTCTTAATGCGGTCCAGCGGGTGAATGCAAATCGTTCCACCCTGATCGATGGGTTCAAAGCCCAGAAAATGGGTGATTCCGCCGATCTTCACGGCCCGGGACCCAGCTTGAATTTCCGGAGTAGGCAGTCCCTTAGAGCGGCACCAAATCGCAATGGGAGTCCAGGGCTCATTGTCGTTGGGGACTGGGGAGGGGGCTGCCACCGGAGCGATCGCCGCGGAGCGGAGCGGAGCTACGGCGTTGGACTCGAGAGCGACTGGAGGTTGAACCAGCACTGTTGAGCCGCTGGGAGCGATGGAAATGGGAGCCGCGGACTCGGGGGTCGCTGGAGGCGGGGGAATGAGCGTTTGCGGAAAGCGCGTGTAGGACGGAGGTTTGGGGGTTGAGCAGCCACAAATCAGAGCCAGTATGGCAATGACGCATCCTCGGAAAACACCCCAGCCTTGGCGCATGACCCATGTAAACGTCCGGTTGCTCAGAAGCCCATTCCAAAACCGATCCATCTTGGGGCCACCGGTCGATCGCTCAATTATTTCCTGCACTTCGCATGAAACTGTTTGAATCCGATCCCAACCTGAGTTGTCGTTCGTAAGTACCTCCTCGTTATGAAACAAACACCCGACTCTTCCCGTCGTGATTTCCTGAAGCGCACCGGATCCATTGCCGGCGCCGGTGGCATCGCAGGCATGCTGGCTAGCCGAGCTGCTAAGCCCATGGCCGCGGCTGTTGCCGCCGTTGCCCTAGACCCAGCTCGCGCCGCCCACGTGGCCCACACCGACACGATCAACATCGTGCTTGTGGGTGCCGGTGGCCGTGGAACGGGTGCCGCTGCCAACGCCCTGCGCGTTAAGACCGGACCGGTGAAGCTCATCGCCATGGCGGATGTTTTCGAGAACCGGCTCAAGTCGAGCTACGAGGGTCTCAAGGGCGAGTTCAAGGAACGCGTCGATGTTCCGGAAGAGCGCCGTTTTATTGATTTCGAGGGCTACAAGAAGGCCATCGATTTGCTCACCCCGGGCAAGGATATCGCCATCTTCGCCACGCCGCCGGCGTTCCGATGGGTGCACTACAAGTATGCCATCGAGAAGGGCATCAACGTGTTCATGGAGAAGCCTGTCACCGTCGACGGTCCGACCTCCCGCCGCATGTTTGAACTGAACAAGAAGGCCTTAGCGAAGGGGATCAAGGTTGGCGTCGGCCTCATGTGCCGCCATTGCCGCGTCCGTGGCGAACTCTTCGACCGCGTCCGCAACGGCGAGGCTGGCGACATCATTGGCATGCGCTGCTACCGCATGCACGGCCCGGTGGCCTCAGGATTCTCGGTCAAGAAGCCCGAAGGCCGCAGCGAGTTGCTTTGGCAAATCGAGCGTTTCCACAGCTTCCTATGGGCCTCAGGCGGTGCCTTCAACGACTACTACATCCACAACATCGACGAGAGCTGCTGGATCAAGGACGCCTGGCCGGTGATGGCCCAGGCCTCCGGCGGCCGGCACTACCGTGGTGACAACGTGGACCAGAACTTCGACAACTACTCGGTCGAGTACACCTTCCCCGACGGTTCCAAGCTGATGCACTACGGCCGCATCGTGCCGGGTTGCCATGACCAATTTGCGAGCTACGCCCACGGCAGCAAGGGCTTGGCCGTCATCTCCGAGAATGGCCACGCGCCCTCCAAGGCTCGTATTTACAAGGGTCAGGAAATGAAGCCCGAGAACATCGTCTGGCGCGGTCCCCGTCAGGAGCCCGACCCCTACCAGATGGAGTGGGAAGATCTCACCGAGGCTATTCGCAACGACAAGCCCTACAACGAAGTCGATCGCGGCGTGCGCGCCAGTCTCGTGTCGTCGATGGGTCGTATGGCCGCCCACACCGGCCAGGTCATCACCTATGATCAAATCCTCAACAACGACCACGAGTTCGCCCCGGGCATCGAGAACTTCCGCATGGATTCTCCGGCCCCCGTCCTCGCCGACGCCACCGGCCACTACCCGGTGCCGTCCCCCGGTCTGAACAAGAAGCGCGAGTACTGAGCTCTGATCTGAACGATTAAAATTCGGGGGCTTTAAAGTCCCTTTAGCTGATCAAGCCCCCTTGGAACCCTGTTCCAAGGGGGCTTTTTCGGAGAGCGACTCATTCGGTGCGCTTCCTGATGAATGGATCTTACCGGGATCCTCGCCATTTCCGATTGGGTGGACCTTCAGGATCGGCTCTCTCCGACGAGGAGAGGCTCTCTGCTGCCGAAATATCCCATGGCCGAGAAGAAGCCTTGCACCGGCCATGCCTCACCACGACTGCCGATGCTAGCCTTCGACCACCAGAGGGTTCACGGCCCCCTTCGGATACTCTCAAAACCTCACCCGCAACGGCTGAGGAACTCCAAGAGCCAAGGCTTTGCACGACCGTCATGAGGGGTACGAACGCAGTAAGCGACAGGCTGCGGCTGAACGCCTGAAAACCATGGAACACCTGCTTAATGCAGAGGCGATCACTGCCGAACTCCTGCTTAATGGGCGTCTTGGCTCGGCTTGAGATGGACTTCGTCCCGCCATCCGCGGCCCTCACCTTTCCACCCAGCACCTTCCGGAGAAGTGTTTGGTAACTCTCCTCTTAATCGGCTAGCGATTATTGACAAAAATCCCTTGACCACCAAAAACCGAGAGCGTATCTAATTTACCGAAAGACTCTACCCCAGCAGAATGACCACTTCTGGACGCGGAGCCTTACAAATCCAATTCCAATCCATGGAAAATCCAATTCCCATCCAGCAAAGTGGACGTTGGGTCAAGTTTCGGGAGTACTACCTTTGGGTTTCGGCGGTCGTTTTGATCCTAGCGGGCGTTAGTAAGACGATGGGGCTACAGAAGCCGGCTGCTTTTCTGTCTGATCCAAACAGTGTCTTTAGTTTCTTGTCGAATAAACAGCTTATATTAGGAGCATCATTCGTTGAGGTTTCTATTGGGACACTTTTAATAGCATCCGTTTTCGAATTAGCGAGTCGCACAAAAATGCTTTTTTGGATTGCATCGCTTTTTGCAATCTACAGGTCGATTTTGCTAATATCTAAAGAGCCTGAACCGTGTCGCTGTTTCGGTCAGATTTTTGATTTGTTTCATTTGGATGATTCAATGGTTAATTTTATTACAAATAGTGCGTTTTTGTTTCTATGGATCCCAAGCGGTTTATTAGTGATAGCTGATTTTTATGCTTCATCTAAAAACCGGGTAACCGCAGACTGAATGTATCAAATTGCTGTTACAAACGTGACCAAAAATCGCCATTCTATTCTGCCGTTAGTATTCGCCTTCTTGGTGGGAGCCTTCGAATTAATTGCTGGCGACATATCAGCGCTCAAATTTATAGGCACGGCTGAGAGGACCTCGTTTGGATTAGATGGGAAAACTATAGATATAAAATTTGTGGGTCGATTTGAACTAGATTTGGACCCGTCTGGAAAATGGTTGATGACATCCTTTACTGATCCAGCTCCTAACACACGTTTCCGCATTGGCTATGATGGGACAAATACGACTGAGATGGAGTATTTTTCGGGCGACTTTGCTGACGGAGATAACGACAATAAAATAGTTTCGCTTACCTACGAGACAGCCACAAGTCTAGCCAGTGTGTATTCAGGAAATGAATTTCCATTTGACTTATGGCCAACCGATCAATTTGCATGGTTAATATTTGCCTCTAAACAATATCAAAGCGACACGAACCATTTGGGGCGCATTGGAGATTTGTCCAAGCGTTTGCAGTTCGATCCGATGGGATTTGCGTTAAAGATTGTGCCAACATTCTCCAGCGATTGGCCGCCTGTTTTGAAGCAAGCAGAGTTCTTTTTCGACTTGCGGGATTATCCTAAAAATCCTATCGGACTTGCCATACCAGAGAATGAAATGGATTTCAAAATGGTAAACGGTCTTTGGTCCCAAATGCGGTCCAAAACCTCTGGCGTAAAAGTTGGGTCGATTACCTCAGATCTTGTGAAGAACTTCAATGGATACACGTTGCCATCTCGTTATAAACTAGAGGTAACTTGGCGGGGGAAGTGTGTGCCAGATAACGCAGTTGGAATTGACAATTTGAGCGAGCTAATTGTTCTCAATTTGGTCGATGTGCAGCGTATCGGATCCGTTGTCGGGAGACCCGAGTTTATAGGGCCCGGTGTATTGGTTAAAGATTATCGGTTTAGATATGTCAACGATGATACCGTGATGGAATATCTGGGCTACAATATAGACGATAAACAATGGAAATCGAGTGAGGATCCTATTCTACGAATGAGGGCTGCTCATAACAGGGTTAACAGCCCAAGATTTGGTAATACACGAAATCGAATGGTAAAGACAATTGGAGGTGTAATTATAGTTTTGTTTTTCCTGCTGCCGTTGTTTTTAATACTCAAAAAAATAAAAAGTAATTATGAATAAAAACAGTAAAATCACCGTTGCCATTGCTTCCTGCCTGTTGTTGGCACCTGCTGTTTTAGCGGGCGCTTGGTTTTCAGGGTGTAAAGTGACAACTTGGAATAAATGGGACCAGAATACGGGTTTTAATAATAATCAAAAAAAGGAAGATATTATTCCAATGTGCGTGATACCAGGATACTACTACGAAGAACCAAACGATTTTGTCCCCAGTTGCACTGGCAGACAATTCACGGCAGGTCTCTGTGATGAAAAAAGCTATGGTTGGCATTGCAGTCCAGATGAAAGAAAAGGATGGGGAACTGAGAGAAAAATTAAAGGAAAGTGCTATAAACAATTTAACGCGGACGGAACTGAAAGACACTTTTACGTTCCTTGCACAGAAATTAATTTTGTTGGTGATATAAAAATAATCAAAGCCCACTGTGATGGTAAATGACTGGAATAGCAGCGTTTGTTAAGAGGAGTTGTTTTACGAATAATTTTATCAATGAGTAATGGTAAACAATGTTTTGAGCGCTCAATGGCGATTTAGATTTTAATATTGAGCGTGGAGGACACTGGGTGCTCTCAGTGGATAGCATGCGCTCCGAAAGTGGGTAGGCGGCTTGGAGGTTTCTTGTTCAGACCGGGATGTATTTCCCGCGTCGACAAGAAACTCTCCGGCTGTCGTGAAATGCTTCACGATTGTTTCAAGGAGGTCTTAAGGTTGAGAAACCGATGATGTCTCTAATTTCCGTGGGACATGTCTATCAGCAACGTTGCGGAATTTACGGAAAGTTGCTGATTTGAAATCCGCGATTTTGCCGGATCCTCGGATCCATTTTCATCCAGGATGAGCGCAAGCGGTTCTTCCGTCTTCCAGATGAGGTCGAACGCGTCCGGGACCCACCCGAGTTGATCGGAATTTGTTGGGGTAACCGACAAGCTCGGGCTGGATCTATAAGCCGTTTTGCTTATATGCTCAGTGCTATTTAAATCGGTAGGTTACATCGGTTTCCACACCGTTACTGATAGAAGTGGCGAGAATCCCGGATCTTCTCATCGCAGTCAAAGTCGTCGATTCCTTTTTTAAGAGTCTGGCCTTTCAAGGCCTTGAGAGACATGGCAACTCCAGGCGGCAGGGATCTATTGGTCGTCGGAGGTAGCCGATCCGGATGGGGCAAACTTACTGGGAAGGTTAAGGAACTACTACGGATTGGTTGGCGGGGTTGTCGACGGTTCCTGATGAACAAATTTAATTCTCAGTTAAGTAAGTTAATTATAGTTGAGTTAGGTACATCGCAAGCCGCATATTGCGAACAATCGAAGCATCCGGATTTTTCTGTTCATCTTCTTCACATTCGGGCGATTTGCCTGTTCGTGTTTTTCTTTAAAATTTTATTGTACACGATTGCTTGGAATAAATCACCAACTGTCCCAGAAGGCTTTTTTGATGTGGCAAAAGCACGGATCGATTACAATAGTTTTCATCCGGCGATTAGGAAGTTAGCAATCTTCGATGCAGGTTGGTATCTAGATATTGTTTCAAATAGGTACACAAATGGGAAAGACTCCGGAGCATTTTATCCATTATGGCCATTTCTGTTGAAGGTATTCGGTTGTGCCAATAACCCCTGGGCACCGTTGATTTCTGCGGTGCTTAGTGTAGTATTCTGGTGTTTGGGTCTCGGATTATTATTTAGTTGGGCGGCAAAAGAGTTTTCGTATCACATGGCCTGGTGCGTGGTCTTAGTAAACCTTTTGTTGCCTAGTTCGATGACCTTTTGGTTGGGTTTCACCGAGTCGCTATTTTTCTTCCTCTTCGCCTGCTTTCTAAGATATTCCATTGGAACGAGATTGTGGATTGCTTTGGCGGCAGCTCTTCTGCTGTCTATAGCCCGACCTGTTGGCATTTTCGTGGTTTTGATACCTGTGATTTGGTGGATTCTTGGGATTCGTAGATTGTTTTCAACGTTCTGTATTTTCGTTTTTTTGACCGGCTTCATATTGTATTTTGTAATCATGTGGTACAGTCTTGGAAGTCCGTTCGCCGGTTGGGCTGCCCAAAAATTTCATGTTAACAAACCAAGTCTTATTTATGTTTTAGATTTCCCTAAATTCATAAACAGCTTATTTAATATTACATCATTTCATGACCCCCAAGGTTCATTTTTGGACCGCTTTATATTTGTTATGGCGTTTTGGTGCGTAGTTCGACTGTGGCGGATTCGGCCGTCTTGGTGCATGGTTTCAATGTTGATGTTGTTAGTGCCTGCGATGACTAATCAATTTCTGTCTTTTTCTCGTTTCACTATTGTTGTAATTCCGCTGTTTATCCCCATGGGTGAAATACTCATACAGCTTCGGTGGCCAGCGCTCAGTGCTTTGGTAATTGGTTCCTTAGCGACTCAGTTTTATCTAATTAGTCGGTTTTTTTCTTTTGAATGGGCTACCTGATTACTGAGCTTTAAAGTGATCAAGTTATGAATCTGGGTTCCTCGATGTTTCTGGTACGTTGACCTTCAGAATCAGTGATCACTCAGGCCCCAGAGAATCCCAGTTAAGACGCGCAATTTTGTTCTATAAAAGTATCAAATGCTGAATTTAGAGCTGGGGGTTGATTGGTTAGGATTGGGAATTGGGGAAGGAGTAGGCTCGCCCTAACTCGGAGGTGCATGGGTGAGGTGGAGTTTGTGGCGGCAATCTGGGATGCGGCCCGATGAGCCTCCTAGCCCGACGGTGCTCCGAGGTAGGGACCGATCTCCGAGCGGTCCGTCCTAGCCCGATCATGCTCCTAGGTAGGGACCGATCTCCGAGCGGTCCGTCCTAGCCCGATCATGCTCCTAGGTAGGGACGGACCTCCGAGCGGTCCGTGTCTGCCGACGCGGCGCTTTTGGAGAAATCGCCTATCTCGGAGGTGTGGGGTTGATGGGGCCTGTCGAAGGCCGACCCAAGCTTTGATCGGCCCAGAGTAAATGATTGGTTCGGGCGCTCGTGGCAAGATTGACGCGTTGGGGCCTCAGGCAGCACAATATCAGACCGTTCACCGTCCATCCATGAGCACCGCTTCATCGTCGAACATCGAGTCCCACCTCAAGGAGTCCCGCATCTTCAAGCCGTCCAAGGAGTTTGCCGCAAAGGCCCATATCCGATCGATGGCCCACTACAAGAAGCTGTGGACCGAATCGGTGAAAAATCCGGAGCGGTTCTGGAAAAAGCAGGCCGAAGCGGAGTTGGTGTGGATCAAGCCCTTCAAGAAGGTGCTGCAGTGGAAGGTTCCCTTTGCGAAGTGGTTCGTCGGCGGGCAGCTGAATGTGTCGTCCAACTGCCTCGACAGATGGCTCGGTACCGCGACCGCCAACAAGGCGGCGCTCATCTGGGAAGGCGAGCCCGCTACCGATGGCGCTCCGGGCGAAGAGCGTGTACTGACCTACCGTCAGTTGCACCGCGAGGTGTGCCGATTCGCCAACGTGCTCAAGCGCAATGGCGTGGGCAAGGGCGACCGGGTCATCATTTACTTACCCATGATTCCCGAGGCGGCCATCGCCATGTTGGCCTGCACGCGCATTGGTGCGGTGCACAGTGTCGTTTTCGGGGGATTCAGCGCTCAGTCGGTGGCGGACCGCATCCAAGACTGCGGAGCCAAAATGGTCATCACATCTGACGGCGGTTTCCGTCGCGGCGCGGTGGTTCCGCTCAAGAAAAACGTCGATGACGCGATGGTCCTCCGGGACGCCTCTGGCAAGTCTCTCACGACTTCCATCGAGAAAGTCATCGTGGTCCGCCGCTGTGGTAACGAAGTCCAGATGACTGAGGATCGGGATGTTTGGTGGCACCGCGAGCTCCAGTACGTTTCCGACGTGTGCCCCGCGGCGAAGATGGATTCTGAGGCACCGCTGTTCATCTTGTACACCAGCGGATCGACCGGCAAACCCAAGGGTATTTTGCACACCACGGCGGGTTACTTGCTGGGCACCAAGTTGACTTCCAAGTACGTCTTCGATCTCAAGGACGAGGATGTGTATTGGTGCACCGCCGATGTGGGTTGGGTTACTGGGCACAGCTACATCGTCTATGGCCCGCTGGCCAATGGTGCTACGGCGCTGATGTACGAAGGTGCCCCCAATTGGCCGGAGCCCGACCGTTTCTGGCGCATCATTCAGAAGTACGGCGTCACGATTCTTTACACCGCACCGACGGCTATTCGGGCCTTTATGAAATGGGGCGACGAGTGGGTAAAGAAGCACGATTTGTCGTCACTGCGTCTCTTGGGCAGCGTCGGTGAACCCATTAATCCCGAGGCCTGGACGTGGTACCACAAGGTGGTCGGTGGTGGCCGTTGCCCCATCGTGGACACCTGGTGGCAGACGGAGACGGGCAGCATCATGATCACGCCCATGCCTGGGGCGACCCCGCTGAAGCCAGGCACCGCGACGTTGCCGTTCTTCGGCATTTTGCCGGAAGTGGTCGATGACGCCGGCAAGCCGGTTCCCAAGAATTCCGGAGGCAAACTGGTGATCCGCACGCCGTGGCCGTCCATGTTGCGGGGCATTTGGGGAGACACCGCCCGTTACAAGGAAACCTACTGGACCGAGGTGCCCGGCAGCTACTTCACGGGCGACGGCTGCCGCCAAGACAAGGACGGCTACTTCTGGATCGTGGGTCGTATTGACGATGTGCTCAATGTCGCCGGGCACCGCATTGGCACGGCCGAAGTAGAGAGCGCATTGGTCAGCCACCCGTCGGTGGCCGAGGCCGCCGTGGTGGGCCGTCCGGACGAATTGAAGGGACAGGCATTGGTTTGCTTCGTGACGCTCAAGACCGGCAAGAAACCCTCGCCAGAACTAAAGAACGAACTGCGCAACCACATTGGCAAGGAGATCGGCCCCGTGGCCAAGCCGGACGAGGTGCGATTTGCCGAGGCGCTGCCGAAGACGCGCTCAGGCAAGATCATGCGCCGTCTGCTCAAGCAAATTGCCAGCGGCGTGGAGATCAAGGGCGACACGACTACGCTGGAAGACATGAGCGTTATCGCCAAGCTGATTGCCGGCGAGGAATAACCTGGCCCGTAAAAGCGCGCAGCGAACGGACACTCACGATCGGGCCCGACCTATCGGGATCGATCGCGCTGGAACCGATCCCGTTCCCGGCGGTTGTGGGCCTTAAGATCGAGGTGAGCTTGTTTATTCTCACTTTCGATCTGGGCAATGAAGGTGGCGCAACTGGAGGCCAGCGCGCCAAAGCCTTGCACGGTATCTCGCTCCGCGTTGTCGTCGGTGATGACCAGAACCTCTCCATAGTCCTTGAAGCGGTAGGCGGCCCGCTCGATGAGGTCGTCTGCCGTTTTGTTGGCCTTGGAATAGAGCACCTCGATCTCCCGGGGATCTGTCTTCTGAGATCGGGCACCCTGGCCTCCGCTCTGGCCATCAAAGAACACCGTGATGGGTGTGCCCAGAGCCGCCTGGTATTCTCCGAGGGTTGCGATGAGGGCCTCCCGGGCCGTGGCCGAATGGCGGGCCGATCCGCGGGCTAATTCGGGCCAGGCGTGCAGAAGACTGTATCCATCTACAAGAATACGAATCAGAGGCATGGTGGGGTTCTCCAGTAGTTGCCGATTTACCGGCGTTTCTGACCGAGGGCTTTCATGATCGCAGTGAGGCTCTGGGTGTTGATCACATCGCCGGTCGACAGCCATCCCTTGCGGGCAATTCCGGCTCCCAATCGGAGAAAGTCAAAATGGTCTAAGCGGTGGGCATCGCAGTTGATCACGCACTTCACGCCGAGTTCCTTGGCCTGACGCCACAGTCGCCAATCGAGATCGAACCGATACGGACTGGCATTGAGTTCTATCCAAGTGCCTGTCGCCGCGCAGGCTTTCAACACCTCCTGGATGTCGAGTTTGTAAGCATCCCGTTCCAGCAGGAGCCGGCCGGTGAGGTGCCCGAGCATGTGTACGTACCGGTTTTCGGCCGCCTGAACCAGTCGACGCGTATTCTCCAGCGCATCGCTCGAGGGCACATGCAGACTGGCCACCACCACGTCGAGGCGCGCGAGGATCGAGTCGTCGAAATCCAACCCTTCCTTCAAAATATCCACCTCTGAACCCGTCAGCAGGCGAAACTCGCTGCCTTCGGCGGCATAGGACGCGTTCACCGCAGCCACGGCCGAGAGCTGTTCTTCCAGGCGTCGGGTATCTAAGCCATTGGCCTGGAAGGAGGCTCGGGAATGATCGGTGATGGCCCAGTAATCGAGACCCAGTTCGTGTGCATGCGCCGCGATGGTTTCCAACGAATCGCGTCCGTCGGACCAATTGGAATGGTTGTGCAGCGAACCCCGCAAGTCGGTCCACTCGATGAGTCGCGGCAACGCATTCGATTCGGCCGCTGCAAATTCCCCGTGATCTTCGCGCAGCTCGGGCGGCACGTAAGCCAGCCCCAAGTTCTCGAAAATCTCCCGTTCTTCGCGGCAGACGATTCGTAGGGCAGGATCGCGGGTTTCTTCGCTGCTGCGGAATAGTCCGTACTCGTTGAGCCGCAGGCCGCGCGCAATGGCTCGCTGGCGCATGACGATGTTGTGCTCCTTCGAACCAGTGAAATAGGCCAGAGCGAAGGGGAACTCCTCGTCGGTCACCACCCGCAGGTCGGCCTGGATACCGCCTTCCAAGATCACGCTCGCCTTGGTGTCGCCTTGGGCCAGCACCGACTTCACCCCGGGCTGCCCCACGAAGAATTCGATCACCGAAGACGGGTTTTTTGACGACACCAGAAAATCGATATCCCC
>Ga0209444_10000249_pt1 | contig 29259 bp, 48 predicted proteins | sample LauGreFaBDMM15DN_2_FD_188215 | JGI IMG/M metagenome (GOLD analysis project Ga0209444, IMG submission 188215) | Freshwater lake microbial communities from Lake Michigan, USA - Fa13.BD.MM15.DN (SPAdes) (version 2) | ecosystem: Environmental > Aquatic > Freshwater > Lake | place: Lake Michigan... | reverse complement strand
GCCAAACACGTTCTCGTGGAAAGCCAATGACATTCTCATCGAACCAAACAAGTTTGTGCTGTGTCGGTCGTTGGAGCGCTTCAAGATTCCTGAGGACGTCGTGTGCATCGTTGTCGGCAAAAGCACGTACGCTCGCTGCGGGCTCATCGTCAACGTGACACCGCTCGAACCATGCTGGGAAGGGCATATCACCATTGAGTTGAGCAACACCGCTGAGTATCCTATTCGTGTGTACGCCAACGAAGGGATTGCGCAGATTCTCTTCTACAAGGGTGAACGACCTGCAACAACATATGCCGACCGTCATGGTAAGTACCAGAACCAGGTGGGTATCGTCCTGCCTCGGATGAAAGATTAGTCATGTACACAGAACAATATGCAGTCATTGGTATCATCTACCTGCGCAACAAGTGGGGTAAGTAATGGAACGATATACGCTACACACCGGTGATTGCCGTAATGTCATGACCACTATGGATTCTGAGTCCGTTGACGCTATTGTCTGCGACCCTCCATACGGGCTGTCATTCATGGGAAAAGGCTGGGACCATGGTGTTCCAGGGGTAGAGTTCTGGGTGGAAGCATTACGTGTGCTAAAACCAGGCGGTCACCTTATCGCCTTCGGTGGTACTCGGACCTATCATCGATTGGCGGTGGCTATCGAGGACGCTGGCTTCGAGGTGCGAGACTGTCTCATGTGGTTATACGGCAGCGGGTTTCCGAAGTCGCACGACGTATCTAAGGCGATGGATAAACAGGCGGGGGCGGAGCGGGATGTGATTGGAGAATCGAAATCTGGTATAGCCAGCAGTAAATCAACATTTGGAGATGATAATTGGAAGGGAATTGGTCAAAGCACCTACTCAATCACCGCCCCCAGCACCGACCTCGCCAAACAGTGGCAAGGCTGGGGCACTGCGCTGAAGCCCTCATATGAGCCAGCCATCCTCGCACGCAAGCCGCTACGGGGCACGGTGGCGGCCAACGTGGCGCAATGGGGAACCGGTGGGCTCAACATCGACGGGTGCAGGGTGGCGACAGATGAAAATCTAAACGGTGGCTCATATGGCAACACATCAAGAGAAAATGACCAATATTTCAATGGCAAAAAACCAGGCGGTGCAGGTCAATTCATGCAACCGTCGGGTCGCTGGCCAGCCAACGTCATCCTCGACGAGGATGCAGCGGCGGCGCTGGATGCGCAGAGCGGGGTAAGTGCCTCCGTGGCATCAATCCGCAAAAAAGCAGGGCAATCAGTAGGGAACAAATTGACGCTTAATAACTATCAAATGAATACTGATAACGTTGGTGGTTACTCCGACTCCGGCGGCGCTTCTCGATTTTTCTACACGGCGAAGGCATCGAGGTCGGAGCGTGAAGCAGGTCTCGACGGGGTGGAATTGCAAAGTATTGGTGCCAAGGGTAACGGACTCGGCAGAACGTGCGAAGTATGCGGTGCTTCCGTGCTCGAAGGTTGCGCATGCGATAACCGCACATACAGCAATCAAAAAAGAGCCAACCATCACCCGACCGTTAAGCCCATCGCCTTGATGCGGTACATGATACGCCTCGTCACGCCAAAGGGTGGCATTGTGCTTGACCCGTTCATGGGAAGTGGCTCTACTGGATGCGCTGCAATGCTTGAAGACATGCAATTCATCGGTATTGATATTACGCCTGAGTACGTGGAGATAGCGCAAAAACGAATTGCGCACTGGGCGGCACAAGAAAAACAAACGCAGTTACCGCTAGAGTGAACATTGCTCTTGACGCTACTCGTACAATCTATCTAAGAGTACTAAGAGGCAGATATGACAACACCACCAGTCTACGTGATTACTTCAAAACCGGTTGTCGGCACTGCGGTTAACTTTGCTGCACAACAAACAATCACCGCAGTCATTCCGTCGGGTACAGCAACAAGCACCGCTATTGACATGACCGACCCGTCTTTGTACGGGTACACTCCAGCAGTGGTTGTGTTGCCTGCTGCGTGGACAACTGCCACTCTTAGTATTGAAGTATCGTTTGACGGTACAACGTGGAGCGATTTACATCAGTGGACAGTAGGTGCTTACACGACCAGCGCTGCACTTATTGCAGGTGATGCTGCATCGATGAATAACTTACCATTGAAAGGTGTGCCGTACTGGCGCATTGTTTCTGGTTCGCATACCGTTCCAGTGAATCAAGTTGCAACACGCACGCTTCAAATTTTATTGGTAACAATGTAATGGACGCACCACCATCAAAACAACCAACAAGGAATGCACGCATGTCAGACATCAGCGTAACCGTTGCCGAGCGCCTAACAAAGATTGAGACGCTGGTAGAGCAGGTACTTACATCTCTCGAACGTGTGTTCACCGAGTTCAAGTCTGTTGAAGACCGTTTTCGTCAGTATGAGACAAAACTTGAGGCAAAGAACGAAGCACTAGATAAGCGCCTGCGTGCATTGGAAAATCTGCGTGAGCGGTGGGGTGGTGTTGCCGCAATGACTGCTATCGTTTGGCCCATCATATCGTCTATCATTGTGGCGCTCGTTATTAAGTTATACTTGAAGTAATCAACACTGCCAATATTTCCGCCCTGCTGACCGCCAGCAGGGCATTTTTGTTGCTGTTCGTCGTATGCTGTACGCAAGAGGACTGAAGGAGCACGTATGGGAACTCGAACCTATTCAAGACGAGGCGTACTCACTGCCGCAGGGCGTAGACGTGCAGGCTTGGAAGCAATTGATATCTTCGGTAATCCTATACCGGACCGAGCGCCCGTTGCGCCTCCGGTGGTTCCACCTGCTCCAGTTCCAGCGCCTCGAAACAACAGAGTGATATTCACGGGAGCAAATACGGCTGCCGTAGAAAATTCACTACGCATTCTTCAATCTGTGCCACTGAACGTCAAAGCAGCAAGAGAAGAAGCGTACATGATTGATGAGAATGGAAATGTACTATATAAAAACAATGGAGGAACAACTTTTGTTTCCATTGACCCACCATCATCGTTGCCGCTATCAGAGCAAGACCGGTTATGGAGTTTAGTTTCGCATATCACGCACAATCATCCAATCGTTCGACCCATCTCGGACACAGACATCGTTGGTTTGCTTTCCAAAGGACTCGAGTCTATACAGGCACGAACAAAACCAATGACACCGGAACAGCGAGAGTTTTTCAATTCCACGCTGGTAGCGCTTCGAGATTCTCCTGGCGCATTTGGCGGCACGCAAACTCCTGAATTAGCATCAATGGCTCGACAGTTTATTGACACTCTGCTTGCCAATCCTGATGCGCTCAATTTCACGTTTACGGTGGCACGACCAAAATTAGCAAACAAGATGCTTAATGCAACCGTCAACGGATTGAACTTCCGGAGAGGTGCGGCAGCAATGTTTCGAGATGTTCAAAAAATGATTTGTTTTCAAAACATCAATCAACTGTTCCGGAAAACAATTGCCAGTGCATCGCCACGAATGATTATAAATGGTGAAGCCAAGTTGATTAGGTGGGCACTGGATGCGGCTGAAATGATAGCACAACAGGCTTCGATTGCTGTGGCTATTGATAAATACAATCAACAGTACGGTGGAAACTTGACGTACGGCATACAGATGGACTAAAAACACGAACTCCTGCACGAGTTGAATGCAGGAGTAGCGTGCGATGATTGTCCTCTTCGGGGACAAAAAAAGTATAGCATAAAACACGTCACCCGCCAGCTCATCGCTTGGCGGGTCGTGTATACATTTAGTTTATGACATCCACCTTGGCGTTGGTACTCCCCTTTCCCTAAGCCTCCACACCACTGGTATGCCGTTCTAATGGGACAAAAAGACACTGCTGCTACGTATCAGCAATGTTCTTGGTGTCTCACAAAATCACGTAGGCAGAGTATAGCACAGACAATCCCCTTTGTCGTGGTGTGACAAAGGGGATTATCAGATGAATGTACATTCTATGTTGTTATGTAGCTGACGACGAAAGGTTGACCTTCCTTTCTGTTTTGAGGCTCATTCCTCTCGCCTATTGTACCTTTTTTTGTAATTCGGTCACGCCAATTGCGGCACCGGCTGCGAGGATAGCAGACAGGATTGCCTGCGACACGTTCTCACTGTTTAGAGGTACGCCTGAGGCTCCCAGCATCAACACACCAATGAGCACACTGAACAAGAGCGCCAGTGCAGGGAATACCCACTTCGGTGCATCCGGTGCCGCCATCTTGACCATATCGACCAGAATCTTTGCCAACGTGGTGATTGCCATTGCCTGCGTGATAAACATGTTCATGCTGTCCTCCTACAACTTTCCAGCGTCAATCAGGTCCAGTGTTTCCATCATCTCGGTCAACATCTTGCGTGCATCTGCCGTACTCTCAAGCCGGACAACATACGACATGCCTCGAAGCCCACGCTTGCGCTGTGTTGCCAACGTAATGGTACCGTCTGAGTCTTTGTCCATGTGCACCGTGTTGATGTAGTGTCCGTCTGCCCACTGCGTCTCGTACGCAGGTGTGGTCAAGTTCTCAGTCAGTTTCATAGCGTCTCCTTTAGTCTACGGCACCGGATAACTGGACAACGTGCAAGATGGGTGATTCGCTTATGAGCCCTGCGGATACTACGGTCATTGTTATAGCCACACTTGGGATTAATGTAACTTGCACCGTATTACCCGCAGTGAAATAACGAGTTATCGTTGCTCCTTGTCTGGCATTTGAAAAGGTGCTTACTGCCATATCAAGAACACTTACGCCATTTATTATTAGTATTGCCCGTGCTGTGTGCAATGCGGAAGAATTGTAATTGAGAGAAAATGTATAGTACCCCGAGTCAGGAATGTTGACAACTCCACCGCCCGCCGTTGTAAATCCATTGTTGCGTGTTATCGCTTGCCAAACCACAATTGTGCCAGGGGAGACTGCAATGCTTTGGTTTGTTGTCCGAGTTAACGTTATTTGCTTCATGCGTCTTTACTCAACTGAAACTTGTTGTTCCTCTGCGCCCGCAGTTTGACAATATCCGATATGCGTCGCTCTGCCTCACGGTCGATGAGGTACGACAGAATCTCCGACCTGCTAATTTGCATGAGCATCATAAGTTCTTCCAGACGCCGTGCCGTACTCACCGGAAGCGTGATGGTTGTTCGTAGCAGACGCTCTGCCTTCTTGACTCCTTGAACCATGTATTTCCCCCTTAGTTTCTGATGGAGGGGTCAGTACCGTTGTTCTGCCCCTCCGTCAGAATATCAATTGCGCTCTTCACATCAAACAGCAAGTCATTGCCGACATCCGCCATAACCAGCAACATGTTCCGCATCTGCGACAACGCTTTGATTGGTGAGTTAGACTCACCGGTAAACGTCACATTGGATTCCGGTTCACCGAGTGAGATAGCCCACACATACGTTTCGTTGTATTCCACCAGTTCCGCTTGAAAGTAGACACTTTTTTCAAGGTGTCGAGTGACCTGAAGCAGTTTCTCTGGTGGAAGTCTTTTCATTACTTGCCGACCACGTTCTTGACAAACGTTGCGTCGTCCGTGATGTACGCCTGTACCTGTGGGTCAGGTGACGAACCATTGACAAAGCCAAGACGGATAAGGTAGTTGACATCCCAAATCTTGGACCAGACAATGTCCTGAATCTGCTGTGGCGTCAACTGCTGTGCCGCAAGTGACTTTACCTGGGCGCTCAGAGCATTAATCTGCGTCTGCTGATTTGCTACTTGCGTCTTCAAGTTGTTGACCTGCGCAGTAGCCTGCTGTGCATCGTACGTTGCCTGATTTGCAGTCTTCTGTGCCAAGTTTACCTGTTGCACATATGCCGCCATCGCAGCCTCGTTGACGTTGACCACCGTGCTGGAAGGCGTGTCGCTCGGGTCAATGTACCCATCAATCTGCTGGTACCACGATGCCCAATTGCTGTCCGTGTATCCGATGTACAACTTCTTGTTGACAATGGTCAGCCAACCACCACCGGTCGTGAAGAACAACTCTTCTGGTTTGCCGCCCGGCTTGATACGCCAGATGCGCAGACCGAACGGACCAGACTGGTTGTTGTCGCCCATGCTGGACTGGTAGATGGTTCCCGTCTTGTCAATGGTGAACGTGACGCCCGAGGCAGGATACGACCGGTATGGTACTGGAAAACGAACTGGCTTACCCATGTAACTGCTCCTTTACGATGCGTTTATTGTAGCATCCACTCTATTATTGCCGTACTCGTCAATATTGATGCTAATGTTATACTACAGAAGTAAATGGTTTTGTAAGGAGTTTGCTATGGAAGAGCTGGTTGCTCAGTTAAAAGTGATTCTTGCTAACACGGTCACCATGTATTACAAGAGCCACGTGATTCACTGGAACGTTATCGGTGCCGACTTTCCACAGTACCATGACTTTTTTGGCGACGTCTACGAAGATTTGTTCGAGGCTATTGACCCAGTAGCAGAACATATCCGTTTCCTTGGTGAGAAGGTGCCTGCATCACTGACTGCATTGCAAGGTGTTGCCTCGGTTACCGACACAATTGATGATGATGCAGACTTCGAGTCAATGCTCACGGACCTGCAAGCGGCAAACGATGCAACCATTGCTGCCCTGCGTGAAGGTATTACCACAGCGGACACCGCTGGTGAACCAGCAGTTGGTAACTTTCTGCAAGACCGCCTCGGTGCTCATCAGAAACTAGCTTGGAAATTCCGTTCGCTTTTGGCGTAACTCATGTTCTTGCGGCACATAGTCTGGGAACAATAACTTGACTGCATCGTTCAACAGTGACTGTGCATGAATCAGTAACTCTTCCTCGGACAGTTCACAAGACACAAGACAATCCCCGTCCACTTCAATGGTGAGACGGGGATTGTCTTTTAGATGAACCAGAGTAAGGAGAATCATGACACCACGCTCACTGCTGCCGCTAAAGTTGCGAAGGCGCAGTGTTTGAATGTCAATTCCGTTTACTCTGGTTTGTTTTCTCCATCGTTTCATGGCGTTCTCAGCGTTCGTCTTTTACAGCATCGAGCATTTGCTTTACGTAGTCCATGAATAGATTATACGTTTTTGCAGATTCTAGCAACACCTCATGAGAGGCAGCCCATTTACCTGCCTCTGCAAGTTCAATGACCACTTCCATGTAGTCCACGGTTGCTTTGAGGAGCATGTACGCATCCTTGCTTTTGGTGAACGTTGGAGCGAACCGGTCGAGGCGTATTTTGGATACGCTAATGTGTTGTTTGCTGGACAGCCAATCGTCGTCCTTGAGCGTGTCAATAACGCTGCGTAATGCCATGCCGACAGTTCTGCCAATGATGTGCAGGTCACTTATTTCCTGCATGCGAACAACTTCTTCTTTGTTCCATCTGATTAACACAAGCATGCTCAACAGCGCAATACTTCCAACCGATATGCCAATAAGAAGGTTTTGTGTCATGCTGTCCATGCGTTCTCCAATCATGCAGGTTATGCACATATTGTACGGACAGCACCTACGCAGTGCCGCTAATCTATGCGACGCCCTCTCTGTCGAGAAGGAATATGCAACACACCACGTTCATTCTGCACCTTGTTGATAATGGATGAGTAGGTGCGATTCAGCCGTTGCGCAATCTCTTGGTACGAAACGTTGGTCTTTGATAGTTCAACCAACTGCTCTTCTTCTGAAGGAGTCCACCGTGCCATTTTGGTACCATTAACGATTCTTGTCATGCACTACTCCTCGTTTTCAATAAAACCAGAAAGCATGACAGGCGTTGAATGCACCGCAGCGTTGTACAACTGTGCCGCTAATACTTCAAACGCTCGAGATGCAACAGTTGCAACGTACATATTCAGGCTTGCAATGTTTGATAATTCGTTGTAGTCAATCAAGAAGCGTACGTACTTGTTGACAGCGTACACAAACACGTGCGTACTGGTCGTAGCGTACATCATACTAATGCCGAAGATTTCCGTGAGCAGGTACGCCTTTTTAGTGTGCTTACTGTCCAGGCTTGCAAACTGCTCCCAGTTTTTTTTGTTAATGCGCTTTGGCACTCGTCGTTCACTCATTGCTGTTCCGTTTCTTCAGGTAATTTGTTACTGCGCTCACTGCATCGTCAACTAATGACTTGAGTGACACCACTGAAGAAGCAGTGCCGCTATAATGGTCCGCACGCTCAATCAATTCAATGAGCGATATCTGCTCAGCCTCAGGTGGTTGCTCTTTAATTAAGCGCACCGCCTCGTACAAGCACTCTGCTATCGAAGTGAACCACATTGCAGAGTCAGCATCCAACAATAAACGCAACTCTCCTGTGTCTTTACTGGTGCCGACACATCGGTCAAAACGATACAGCAGTGGTTGTGATGGAACACATACATTCACGTACCATTTATTGTCACGTGGCACTAAGCAAATCTCGTACTGATGATACGAGAAATGCTTGCGGTTCTTACGGACGTCCATGCTTACTCTTCTTCCTCGTCATTGATGGTAAACGTGCCGACATCGGTTTGCTTTTCAGAGTCAATCACGCAGAACGTTGAGTGCTGGAGGTCACGGACTCGCTCCGTCGTAAATTCGTATGCTCGCTCCAGCGCCTCTTGTACGGTGTCAGCATCAAACGCTAGCATTTCAGTGCCGTAAACCGCTCCATTATTCACTACGTACAGTAACTCGACCACTGTGTACTTTGGCATGGAAACCTCCTTAGCGATTCTTACGTTCGTTTATTGCCACACCTTACTGGCGATAATCTTGGCACGCTCTGCAAACGGATACATTGCAGCAATGTCCATGACCCAGCAGGCGATTTGCCCCCTGACGTAACGCAGTGCCTCGTCAGAGGAATCGAACGTCAGGTCTGTCCACTTGGGGTCGGGATGCGGTACTGCGTTCTCGGGCATGCGTGATACCTGCACCGTCCACTTGCCATTATCTTCCTGGACTGCGGTCATTGCGTAGTTGCGATAGTTCTCTGTTGTGCTCATTTGTTCCCCCTTTACTCATCACATGTATTGTAGCACATTTTATATAATTATGCGACAACTTTACTAGTCTCTTCAATAAGAGTTTGATGAGAAGCGTTACTTGTGGAGTCAGTAAGATGCGTCTCGATGTTTGCGGCAAGAGCAAGCATGAATGCCATTGCCCATTCCGGAGTGACGGTAACAGCAGGTTTTGATTCGTTCTGTTCTTCCATAGTATCGTTTTTTTCCTAACTTAAAGACCGTTCTTTGTCATCTGCGTATTTCTCTATCCATGCGGCAAGCTTTACGACGTCGGTGCTACTCATATTTGAAAATGAACCGCGGTCGTACATGTAGTGCAGTGGGCACTGAGTCAGGTCGATATGTCCATGACCACGAATGTCGACATCGTATGTGGTCGGATATTCAACGCCGTAGTCTGCGGGCCACTGGTAAATAACTACAAGTTGGTATCCGCTGGGTAATCGCCAGTATGCAATGTCGTCCATGCCAAATTCGAGATTACGAAAAGCACGCTCTAGCGGGCTCATCTCCATAACGCCCTCCCTTCGTCATTGATGGTCAGCCACTGTGACCAACATTTTTTGCTAGCGTTCCAGTGCTTCCAGCCTTTGCCGTTATTCCACAGTAGTTTAAACATCTCGTATTGAATGACTGGTGAGTCAACAGCAGCGTTGGTACGACCGGTGAGCCACAGGTAAGTATTCTCGTTAAACTGAAATGCGCCATAATCAAACGTGCCATCTCCGTTTTGTTTGTTACTGCGTGCTTCCCAACTTATAGTGCCGTAATCCACTGTGTTGCCACTCTCGCAGGTTGCCACTGCGACCGCCTCTCGAGTCAACTTGAGTTCCTCAACGTAGCACACACCGCTCGTACCACTACTACAGGACAGATACAGTAGAATTGCAATCAAAGTGTCACCCATTGGTCACCTCCTTGTAACGATATATATATTCTACCACGTTCTATTGCTTTTGTCAACATACAGTCTTGCATATTATACAATAATGTGATATAATCAAAACAGGTTGAAATAAGGAGGGTGTATGAACGAACTGTTGATTGAACGCTGGAATCACGTGTATGATACCAAACACACGTATGTGGCAAGGATGAAGGCATGGCGCAACCTGGCTGGCGGCACTGGACTTGTGGCTGAAGGATGCACGTGGGATGGCATTAGCGTCCGTGTGTACGTGTTCGACGACCGCTCAGGCTTCTACGCTTCTGCACAGCATGGTCTGCTCGTACCATTCTTGACTCGAGCAACGGTCGAACTGCCCACGTCCGATGCAGTGTTGCGTGCGGCACTACCTGAGTACGTTATTGCGTACGCTCCGATGTACACTTACTTGCGTGGTGGGTACTACGTCGGGCAAGATATTCAGGCGTTGAACTATCCTGCAAGTACGTTCTAGTACCATCAATTTTCACGGAATCAGAATCAAGGAAGGGCAGTGTACTGCCCTGCAGGTAACTTGACGGGTACTTGATAGCGGTTAGTGAATAAGAGGAAAGATATGACAGCAGTGAATAGCAGCGTAGAGGTGTTTGGACGCCTACTGAAGGAAGCCAACTTAGCGGCAGCACGAGCGTCTCTAGAACCAGATGTTCCAACGCTGGTCGGTGACTGCGTTATTGTGACAGGCGTGCTTGGTCGAAAGCGTGCACTGGCAAAGAAACTGGGCGCTCAGGAGATTGACGCTGGGCTGTTGTTTGAGCCCGCAGAGGGCATTGTGCCAAACACGCCAAACATCCGCTCGAAGCGGAACTGGGCGCACACGTTTGAAGGATACCTACAAGCGGCAGGGTATCGAGCGTATGTGTTGACTCGACAAAAGGACGTCGTGGAATTTGACACGCCATAGACGTCCTTTGTATAATCCACCTCGTACCCCCTGCTTGAATCACAGCAAGCAGGGGGTCAGCCATTTAATCACGCACGCACTCTGTGAACACGTTTGATGTGTCGGCAACGTGCATCAAGCAGTCTGCAAAGTCCTCTCGAACGACCACCTGATACGCCATTCCTTTTCCCGTCATGCTGGTTGCAATAATAAATGGTAGGTACGATATTTCTGTTGCTGTGGATTCTTCGTGCCACAACTTGAGCGCTTTGTGCAACAGACCAAAGAACGTTGCCGGCGACTTAGACTCCTCGAATGGAGTCCAGGCTGGGTCAATCATGGTCTTGTCATGGATGTTGACCACTCGGTCAGACACAAGCACCAGGTACGCATGGTCGATGCACCAAATCTCGTTGTTTCTTGCCACGTACCCGTAGGACTTGCGCTTCTTTGGCGGTTCAACATCTTCTCGTTCATCTTTGCCGTACAACTTGTCCAACAGGTCAGACTCACTGGTGTCCTTGTACGTTTTTGAGAGCGGGTCACCAAGAAGATTTGTAGACTTGTCCACCGCCTGCTTTGGTTGCTGGTCCTCGTAGGTGATAGGAACGTACGGAGGTGGAATCATCGGTGCCGTAATCTCTTGCATCTGCGTGGTGGTTGTTTCCAGCAGTTCATTGAGCATGGTACCCACGTTGTCCGTCCACGTGGTCATTGTGTCCGTCAACTCCTTGAGCAACAACATGTCCGTCTGCGCCAGTGCACCAACAGGGTCGAAGGTACTCATGATGAGCGCCTCCTCTTCCTCGGAGATGTCGATGTAGGTGACCGGCACAAAGGACTGTTTTCTTTTGGACGCTAGTTCCAAGCGCAGGTGACCGTCCACGATGAGACCGGTCCGTTTGTTAACCACAATGTTCTGGACGATACCCACGTTCGTCATGACCTCGTCCAGTGTTTCTTCTTGCCGCTTATTGTGCTTTCGCCAGTTCCGAGGATTGGCTTTCAGTTCACTGGTGGATACATTGTCGTATCCCACAATGCGGTTCTTCCATTCTGCCATGGTGCTCTCCTAGCGTACGCTCATGGGCATGATAACGTGCGTGAAGTCTTCTACGCCAACAATACGAAGAACGGCTGGGGAAGTCTCGTTCACCGTGCTGATAGAGATTGATATGCCGGTTCTGCTCATGCTGTCCAGTGCCTCTTGCAGGTACTTGACGTTCAGTGCAATGTTGGTTTTCTCACCGTGGTGCATCGCAGGCACTTCTGCGGTTCCGGTGCCCACCTGGCTTCCCCCTGAGGTAATGTACACGCCTGGTTCATCAAACGTCATTCGGATAGACAGATTGTTCATCAGCGACGACAATTTGACCGCTCGAGACAGTGCCGTAGTCTCAATCACCGTGCGTCCTTTGTGTTCGGTTGGAATCACTCGCACGATGTCTGGGAACTTTCCGTCTACCAGCCGTGACACCAACTCGAATGTTGGCGTGCGGAACATAGCAACGTTACTGTTTGCACTGAACGACACCGTGTCATTCTCTTTGTCTGCCGTAAGTAATCGGACCAACTCTGCCATGGTGCGAGCAGGAATAAGCACCTCAACAGACTGTTCTAACGGATTGGTCAGCGCTTCAAATGTGTTGCGTGCAAGACGGAATCCATCCGCTGCGCACAAGTCCACGCTGGTCCCGTTGATGAGCCAGCGAAGCGACGTGAGGACTGGTCGTGTGTCGTCTTGCGCTGCCGCTACTACCACACGGGATACCACGGTGATGAGCGTTTCTCGATTGAACGTCGCAGAGGTATTGTTATCCACCGTCGGAATGCTTGGATACTCTTCTGCCAGGATACCGCTCATGGTCGTGTTGAACTTGGCGCACTGGATGCTCACCATGTGCGTGTCTGCCGACATTACCACTGGTTCACTTGGTAAGTTGCTAATCAGGTCGGTCAGCATCTTGCCTGGGATGGTGATAGAGCCCTCAGACGCAATGTTCGCTGGTATCCAGCAGGTCATTGCTAACTCAAGGTTTGTTGCGGTCAGGCGCACCGTGTTGTTCTTGTCCGTTGATACCAGGATGTTCTGGAGTATCGGCAACGTAGATTTGCTTGGTACTGCGTGACTCACAAGTGAGAGTGCCTTGCGCAGGTCGGCTTGGTTTGCAGTGAATTTCATAGCGTCTCCTTCTTTTTGCGATAGTCAGACACAGGCAACCAAATATGCTTTGCCATGTACATACGTGATTGTAAACGACCACCAATCTTCTGCTCGAGGACAGGCAGGTCAAGGTTGCTGGTAAAGATGGTCGGCAAATGCATGCGCTCATCGACCAGACGGAATAGACGACCTTGAATGAATTGCGACGTGGCGTCTTCCGCTCCGAGGTCGTCCAGGATGAGTACGTCGCTGTTGAGTAGCGGTTTCATGCGTTCGTCTACAGCAAAGTCACCCGCAGCCGCTCTCAGTTCGTCGAACAGCCGTGGAAGGTTCTGATACTCGACCCGCATGTTCTTTTCAGCCAGCGCCTTACCAATCGCTGCCGCAAGGTGCGTTTTGCCCGCACCGAACGCACCGAAAATGAACAAGTGCCCATCAGGTTCTTCCACATAATCCATTGCTCGCTTTGTGGCAATACGCAGTGCCTTCTGCTGGTCGGTAATGTTGTACGCCACCCCACCCCAGCTCGTGTTCTCGACCTCACGCTGTGCATTCCAGTTCTCGAACGAACACTCACCATATGCCCGCAACGCAGCAGTCAGTGCATTCTTCCGTGCCGCAGGGTCACCCGCTCGACCACATTCGCAGCGTTGCAGTTTGCCAAAGTCTGGATGTCCAAACGGTACCTGCTTCAGATACCATCCCGAGCCGTCGCAACAGGTCGGTGTGTCAAACATGTGCGTCAGGTCAACCTTTACCATGACGTTTCCCCTTACTCGTTCTCTTGCAGGTATCGTTCCCATTGCCGCATTGCCTCATCAGGTGCTTGGTGTGGGATTGCAAGATTGACAACTTTCCTGCCTTGAGGCGACACGGTCATTTCGCCCTTGTACAGTTTGAGCATGCCTGAGATGTTCATCGGATTCCAGCCTCGAAGCACATACTCTTTGACTGTTGCCGCCCACTTCTCAACATCCACTACCTCGTTGATAATCTGCTCTGCTATAACGTTTGACGGTTTACGCCTTGATACTTCGGTGTACGCCAGAACAGCAGGATGATTCTGAGGCGATATCACGACCGGCTTTTCAGCCTTCGGTTGCCTTGCCCGTTTTGGTTTCTCGATGACCGGCACAGGTACGATGATTGGTGCATCCGCAACAACGAGAGGCGCTTGTGTGTGGTACGGTGTCGCCCACAGCCAGGACAGCGCTCCGTGTGTGTCTGCTTTGGTCCGAGTCAGCAGTCCACGTGACTCAAGACTTTTGACCGCTTCGTATACTTGCCGGTGTCGTCCAGTGCGTGCCTGCATATCCGGTATACTCAACGCCCTGCCATGGTTAGACAGGGCGATAAGTATGATACGCAGTTCCGTGTCTGTCAGCGTTGGAATGTCAGCAAAGAGCTGCGTTGGTACCATTATGCTTGCTCATCATGTGCTTTCAGTTCGGCGTTAATTTGTTGACCAATCTTCACCATCACGTCGTACGAGGACGTTTGCCAGTTCACAGGTAAATTGAAGTCAATTCCCTTTTCTTTGGCTTCGTCAACAAGTTGACTGATGCGCTGGATTGCTTTTGCCTGCTGGAGTGCCTGAGTGCCTGATGCAGGTGCTTTTGACGCTGGTGCAGGCTTTGGCGGTGCTGGTTTCGCTGCCGGCGTCACCGGTGCACTCGGTGCGGGTCGTGGTTGCATCTTCTGCACTTGAGCCCGCAGGCGGTTCAATTCAGAATCCGTGATACGACGGTTATCGACGTTCACCCAGGTCTGAGGCATGTCGTACAGGTACCGACCCAGCCCTAACGTCACACACGCACGCTTGAACGCCTGCGCAGATGCTGTTGGATATTGTGCCAATCCTTTGTCGTCAAACTCACCGACCTCCTCACGAACCACGGTAAGACCGGTATCAATGTCCGTGATAGTGATGCGAGCAATGATTGCCCGTTCACCCAGTGGACGATACTCGACCGACCAGTTCGCAACACCCACCGCATCGTCCAGACGACGCTGGTACGCCCGTGGGTCAACGAAAGCGATAGCCAGTGCCTTCGTGCCATCCTTCGACATCGTTTGTGGCTTGAACTCAACATCTTCGACCGGAAAATGTTCAGACAGCCGTGCCCAGTTGATTGACATGTGTTTCCCCCTTCACAGTTAGTTGATTAGTTAGTGGATGAACCACTGAATTTATTATAGCATAGATTATAGAAAAAGCAAAGCAATTAGTGCGATAATCGCAATCTGTGCCAAATCTCTAATGCTACACTCATTCTTGAATAGACAACATTTGCAATAGGTGCTGACGGTGTCGGCCACAGCATATGGCATGCACGTCGGTGCGCAACATTATCAGAGTCACAATACCACTGCAATTGTTGCCGCACCTTGAACATGCACTTGTCTCGGAATGTTTCTCGCTCGTACGTTCCATTGCAGATGCTGGATATGTCAAACCACAGACCCGTAGCCTCGAACCGGACTATAGACTTTCCTGCAGGATTTACCTCGACCTCAATGATTCGATTGCCGCTATAGTCGAGGACAACGCTCGCATTCCGTTCTTTCTTGCTCATGACAGTACCTACTGATTCTTTAGCGTGACCACGACCTCGCCCATGCGTTCCATTGCCAGTAATTTGACGGCGTCTCGGATAGCCTTGGCGTCCGTGGTGTAGAACGACCTGAGCACACGCAAGTTGCGCTCAAAATCGTCTGTCACCTGGATGGTCTTCAATCTTTTTGCCGCTATTAATTTGGTCGATGCTTTCATGACGGTCATTTCTGCTCTCCTATAAATTCTTCCACTGCTGCTACGCACTTCGTAGCAGAGATGTTTGTCCCGTGACCAATGCGAATCAATTCCCGCTCCGTGTACTTGTTGATTGACCACTGCCAATAGTTTGACGTTGCGTTATAGAACACGTTGCCATGAATCTTTTCATCGTTGACCGTTGCTGTGCGAAACAAATTTGCTTCACCTATCCATACCCAGTTTTCCATGTGCATCTCCTTAAAATGGTATGTAGTGCGATTCCCAATTTTCCTGCGTTGCGTTGCCCAGTACCAGTGCAGTGATGAACGCCGTGTCAGCGTTGCTCAGGTGCTCTTCTCGTGCAACGTACAGGACCAGCGCCTCAAGGACTAGTGCTTCGTGGTTCAGGAGTAACACGAGGCTTCGAGCGTGGGAGCGGACAATCTCCACAATTACCCAGTCATTCTCGGTCGGTGTCCGGCTACTCTTCTTCTGTGGTTTTTCGTCCATAGTTGCAGACCTCCATAATAAACTTTGGCGATACTTCGTAGATGGTTGGTACCGTGAGCGCTAGTGATGGATAGTACCCGTGTTTGCGCAACAACACTTTTCGTTCTGGTACCGACAAGTCCTTCCAGTGTTTCTGGAAGGACAGTGCGACAATTGCCATGTTCATCCTATTGCTCCGACCACTTCTCGACGAGGCGAATAAATGCTCGGTGCTTGCATGGATTGCCATGCTTACCAGCCTCGCACTCACACGATGCAACCGAGGTGCTGTACGCCACACAGCGAGCATGGAACTCAGCACGCCCTGCACGGTCGAGAAAACCTTCGCCTGCACGGATGATAGCGCTGACCCAGCGTCGTGCCTGAGAATGACCGCTGGACGTCACGATTGCGATTTGCTCTGCGATGAACGTCTGACGAGCGATAACTGCTGGACTCATGTTCGATACTGTCATAATTTGTTCTCCTCACTTATCAACCTGTTGGTATTGTAACCGAAACTATATACTTTGTCAAACAGAATATGTACTTTTTGGATGAGAGAATGATGAGAGCGCCTATGCGACGCTCACCACTGCCTTCACCACGTAGTTCTCACCTGCTTCACACTCGTACCCGTCCACGACGTAGATACCAGCAACGACGTCCACATAGTAAACAGGCTCGGACGCATCAATGGCGTCTACCACCTGCGCCTGGACGCTGTACCCGATGAAGCCAGCATTGTTCACTGCATCAACAATGGACTGAGACACCGGAACGTTCAAGACGTAGTAAGCGCTCTGCTCGAACACCTCGTCCATATCGTTCAAAAACTCACGCACATAAATAACGTTGTTCATTTGTTCTGCTCCTTCGTTCATTCCTATATATATATTATACGACAAAATGTATACTTTGTTGCAGGAATATGATGAGAGAATGATGAGAACAAAAATAGTCACCAGGCAACTGGTGACTATCCGTTCCTACCTGGTGACTATTTGTTCCTACATCAATTCGCCATGGCTTGTGCAACTGCGGCAATGGCTTGTGCGTACGTGGTACCTGGATACGCCCACTTACCATTCAATCCAATCAACTGTGGCGCTGTGCCTTGCAGGGATAACGGTAACGAGCGCATCATCAGCGCCTGGTCAACAATCACTTTCTGCTCAGCGGTTCTCTCTGTGGGCTTTGTTGCATATGCGGCAAGTCTACCCATCTGTGAGAGGATGCCAATCTGCCACGAAGCAAACACCAGACCCTTGTGCCACATGCGAGTCTCTTCGTTCCATGCCCACTTGTTGAACTCCTCAGGCACAGGCTGCGTTGCGCTCTTCTCACCCGTGACACCGATGCCGGCGGGATTGCGTCGTGGACGGAGTGACCACCACGATGAGAAGTTTGCGGTCTCGTGGATGGTCTGTGCAATAGCGATGCACGGGTCAACACCAGTCTGCTCAGCCAGTGCCCAGTACGCCGGCAAGATGCTCAACTTAAAGTCACCTGAGGTGTACGCTGGAACCGGCTTGCGGTTGGCAATGTACGAGTACGCCTGCTCTGGTGTGCACCGAGGCGCAGCAATGATATCCGAGTATGCAGTGATAGGTTGAGGTTGCGGTATGTTGCCGCTCATCGCCATGGTGACCCACAGACGTACCTGCTCCATGTTGATAGCCTTGCCTGGACACGTCTTAGGACTGTTGCAGTCACGGTGTCCTTTGAGCGTGTTTGCATTGATGCTGATGGAGCGCCACTCAGACAGTGCAGCGGCAGCACCAACCGCCAGTTCTCGTGTGCCTGTGGACCACACTTCGACGTCGTAGTCACCAACCACTTCGATACCCCAGTTGTGTGCGTTGCAGACTCCTGCATGAATACCGACCATGTTCAGCGGAGTGAGTTGCCAGATACCATCATCGGCAGGGTTCGGTGAGCCGTAGGCGATAAACAAGTGCGGACCAGCATCCCAGCCTTTGTCAATGTAGAACTGCTTCAGTCCTTCCATGGTCTGACGCCCCCGCCACTGCGATGGCAGCGGTCGGTACGTGTGATGAATGATGGTCCCCTCCGCCCACGGTGCAATGTTCGGATTGTGTGCCGCCAAGTGTGCTTTAAGTTCAGCAACCGTCTTCCACTGTCGAATGTCTGCTGCGAAAGCCATGGTCTACTCCTTAATTGTGATACCCATTGGCATCTTGAACGCCTCGAATAAATGTCATAAACAGTTGCTTGTCACGGCTTTTGTTTGCAGTTGGCATGGTATCAATGCCGGTTGAAAAGACTTCAGTAAATCTAAGACCCATAACACTGCCAGAAGAGTGCAAAGTGTACGGATTATCAACGTGGTCTCTGTACATCACTCCTGTAGGAGCAGTAATCGAACCAAGATTAAAACCGTCTCTTTCCAATTGTATTGTTCTTCGACCTGTCTCTCCTTTAATGCGATGCTCCGCCCATTTTTGCGTTGACTGGTCGACCTTGAATTGTGATTGTATGGCATGCGCAACTTCGTGCATTACGGTGGACAGTTCAACGTTTTGCGGCATAGTTATTTTGTGTGAACCAGGACTGTAAAATGCAACAACATTAGAACCTAACATAGTTCTCACTCTGCCACGTGAATTTTTCACGTCGAAGGTCAGAGCGCCTCGAGCTTTCATTTGCGACGCATCAAAGATACCGTAAAACGAACGGGTAAGATTCTGCACACTTGGCGATGCTCCGTTTATTGTGATTGCCGCAGCATTTGGATGTTGCATCGAAGCAAAGAGCGCAGTGTAAAACTCACTTGTTGACGGCTTCTTTTCATCAATGTACTTAGTGATTTTATCTACCACTTCATCTGGTGACATACGAGCAATGTCAATTTTCATTGGACCTTGTGGTCGGACTGCGCCAGTCCCATTTGCCTTCTTTGTAAAGTCAATCGGACTTCCTGACATAACCGCATTGAACTCAGCGTTTGCAGAATCTTTATTTAGTTGTTCAAGTTTATCTTCTGCCGCATAGTATTTATCACTGTTTGCTCGCAATCCAGTTTGAAATGCCTCTGAAGAGCGAAAACCTAATGCACGCATCTCTTGTTTGATGCGTTCCTTCAATGCCTGCTCCCGTACCGGCGTTCCTTGCAGACCGATGGTCCGTATCAAACGCAGTACTTCCTCATATGAATCGCCGATTCTTTTGAGTTTCTTCATTTCACGTTTTGTTGCTCTTATTTCATCTTCAATACGTGCTTTTTCCAAGTCAGCAGAGTTTTCTACTCGTTGAGCACCAGTTGTTTGTTCATCCGGAATGCGTGTGATAGGCGCTGGTGGTTGAACTTTAGGTGGTATTTCAGGTGGTGTGACCGGTGCTGGTGGTACAACAGGCGCAGCGGGAGGAGGCGTGGTACCGCCAGGTAGTGCATTACCAAAGATGTCAATTGATTCTAATCCTGCTCGTCTGCGACCGGCAGCGGTGAGTACACCTCTACGGCTGTACGTTCGAGTTCCCATAGCTCGTTACCTTTTCTTACCAAACTTCTGCCACAGTGCACCAAGGTACGCATCTTCTTCCGGCGTGATGTTGAATCCATCGTCGCCTGATTGACTACCGACCTTGCTCAGACCCTTGCGTCGTCCTGCCGCTTGTAGAACTTGCAGACCTGGTGAGGAATCGTCGGTCATTTTTACTCGTCCGGTAAGCCACAACTCTCCACCACTCCGACGCACCGCCTCGTCTACCATGTTGACCCACATGCTGTATCCCGAGCGACCGTCTGGCAGTTTTTCGCTCATCAAATCTGCCGTATTTGTTGATTGAAAACCGTTTCTTTGGACAATGAGAGCAAGTACATTATTGCCACTTAACTCAAAATTGTATCCAATCTTCGGCCACACGTGAACACCAACAGCACTATTGAGCCTGCTATCTACGCTTAATGCTTTGGTGAACACAGTAATTTCTTTGCCTGTAATCTCACCGAGTCTGCGTGCCGCCCATGCTTGTTTACGAATCATGGCATATCCCATGCCTGGAAGTATGTTGTTTGGGTCATTGACCTGGAATGATGAGTTTTCTATAACAATACTGTCTGGGTTAACAGTACGAATAGTGCGTGCAGATGTAATGACGGCACCGTTGATTTTTGATGCACTTCCTGCTTGCCCCTGTGAATCTCTTATGTTTGTTTCTGATATGAACAAATTTGTTTTTGGATTGATGCCCATAAGAGCAATATAAATTTGTTTGTGTTCATCATTTTCAGGATTGAGACCAAGACGTTCCATCATTACTTGATTTTTACGACCAACAGGTGTACTGAGGTCGTTGGTGTTTTCGTCAAATATACGAGTAGTGTCACCTTCAAAGTAATCGTACGTGTTTGGTGGATACGTAGACGGGTCGTTCAGGTACTTTGTCAGACTCTCACCTGTTTTTACGGTTGCTAAATCAGCATCACGTTGCGCTTCTGCGGCAACCGGTGCAACACGGTCTGGAATAGGTCGTCCGAGGATATCAATTGCTTCCAAGCCTGCTCTGCGACGTCCCGCAGCAGTTAGGACTCCACGACGTGAGTAAGTACGAGTTCCCATACGTTATTTTTTCTTTCCGTACGTTAGCCACAATTGCCGCAACCAGTCGTTATCTTCAGCAGTAAGATTCATGCCATCGACGCCTTCGTTTGATTCTGACTTGCTCAAACCTTTGCGTCGTGCGTAGTTTTGCATGACCTGCACACCAGCATCTGTGTCTTTAGATGGAATCATCTCGCCCCTGATGTTGAACATTCCAAGTTCACCTACCACGTCATCCACAATGTTCGACCAAGCGTCAACACCGAGTACACCATCAGCGTTGCGTTCTGACATCAGGTCAACAGAGTTTCGTGACGTGAATCCTCTGCTTCGGATAGCGGCATTAAGTTCTGGCTGTCCTCGAAAGTCAAACCGGTAACCAAGTTTTGGCCACGTGTGTGCACCGTTATAATCGTCTGATTGTCCTTGACCAGCAGGTGCGTCGGAGAGCGCATCGGTTTCAAGCCACACTTCCATACCAGTCAGTTCATTCAAGCGACGAGCTGCCCACATCTGTTGCCGCAACATAGCGTAGCCCATACCTTTCGGTGAGCCTATTGCTTTGAATAGTTGATTGGTGATGGTAACCGCTCCGCCGTTTGCGCTGACCTCCATGATACGCACGGTGCGCACCGTTGAATCGTCAAAATCTCCCTCAGTTTCAATTTTATATCTGCCAAATTCATTGTCATACGTTGTTTCCATTGCTCGAGGGTCAACATATGCCGTCGAACCAACACCCATCAGCAAAGCAAAAATTTTGCGATGCTCTTTGTCGTTGATGTCAAGGTCAAGTTCGCTCATAGGTTTTGCGTGTTCTTTGCCCAGTGGGTACGAATCATCTTTGGTGAAATAATCTATGGTGCCACTTGGATACGAATCTGGGTCGGCAAGTGCATTAGTAAGCGCTTCACCGGTGAGCGTGACCGGCGTGCCCAGGTCTGATACAGGTTCCTCGTTTGCAATAGGTCGTCCTAAAATATCAATTGCCTCGAGTCCAGCACGTTGACGTCCTAGACGAGTAAGCACGCCTCTGCGTGAGTACGTTCGTGTTCCCATTTATTCTTCTCCTAACCATGCTTGCCGCAATCGTGCAACATCGTCGGACGTTAAGTCCAAGACACCTGATGGCGTTGGCGCAGATTTGACTATGCCCTTGTTCTTCCCGTATCGCATAAGCACCTGCACTCCAGGGTCGTTGTCGTCTGTAACGGTCATAGCGCCTGTTATCTTGATATCGGACTTTTCGATTGCTTGCTTCATGATGTCTTCCCACTTGTCGAAGCCTAGTTTACCGGCAGCGTTGCGTTCGGTCATGAGGTCTGCGGTTTGTGTAGACGTGAATCCTGCACGTCGAACCGCATCAAGCAGGTTGGCGTCCTGTCGCACGTCAAAGTTGTAGCCCATTCTCGGCCACGTGTTTGCACCGTTCCAGGTATCACCGTCCGAGAGCGCTTCTGTTACGACTCGCACCGGTTTGCCGCCCATCATGGCGCTGAGTTTGCGCAATCCAGCGATTTGACGGACCAGCATAGCGTAGCCCATGCCCTTGATGTTTTCGCCTTCGTAGTTCTTTCCGAACTGCATGTTCCGAACCACAATCTCGTTGTCCTTGATGGTGATGGTCCGTTCACTGTCGGCAACGGTTGTTGCAACAATAAAGGACATGAAGTTATCCGCAGCGGTTGAGTTCTGCGACGTACGCACAATCACGTCTGCGTCGTTATTGCCAAACGCACCGAGGATGTTCGCCATCATCTCAATGTGTTCAACGTTCTGTGGGTCAAGACCAAACTTCTGGAACGCATATTCCATGTCAGAGTCTGTTGCCGCAGTTTCTGTGATAAGGTCTTCGCCCTCGTAGATAGCGTTCGACAGTTTGAAGCTCCAGTTGGCGTCCGCAAGACTGTCGTCTACAGACCGTAGTGTTGGTGTATTGAGAATATCAACGGCTTCGAGACCAGCACGTCTTCGACCGAGTGCCGTCAACACTCCCCTGCGTGAATATGTGCGTGTGCCCATCACGTGTTCCTTTGTATCATTACGCACAGCATAGCAGGAGCGTCAACAAAAAAAGCACCTGTGGCGTGAACCACAGGTGCCTCTCGGAATGTAACTTAGGATACGTGCTTATCTGGGTCGATATTTTTCCATGCTCGTTTAATCTTTGCAGTCTCAGACGTTTTATACTCCGCCATCATATCTTTACTAGGTGGCTTCCACTGGGCTTGTGCGTTCCGAATTGCTTGCTGTGCAATCTTTGCAGTCTCAGACATTCCGCTTAGCGGTGTTTCTTTCTTCTTCATACTAGCCATCCTTTCATTGATATATATATTATACTACGATTTATACTTTCTGGCAAATGACTTGCCTTTTTGCGTGACTTCTAAAGTCATTTTGCCATCAGCTCCTCTTTTGCCGCTTGCTAGTAAATCACCGCTGCCTGACTGAATGAGCGTTGCCTCATCTGCTTTTGCAGCGAGTGGGAAAAAGTTTTTGGGAATTTCTCGATACAGTTTTCGTAAAAACAATGGAGGTACGTATCGTCCAATCAGATTTGAGCGAATTGCGTTCCGTTGTAAGCCACTCTCAACTGATGAATTTGGCATTAGTAACCGTATTTCATATCCAGCATCTCGCAACGTGTCCATCATCTTGAGATAGTTGGTGAGGTTATTACCGGTGCCATCCATAACAAAATTGTAACGACCAGCAATTGCTGCGTCTCGAGTTTGTTTTGCAATCAGTGACGATTCTTCATGCGACCGTGCTGCCGCAAGTCTGTCGCTATTTGCTACCGCAAGACGATATTCAGGAAGTAATTCTTTGAAACCGTCTGCATCAACAACTGCATAACCAGGTTCGTTTCCGTACAATTGTGTACGAATCGTAGACTTGCCACTACCTGGCGCTCCAAGCATGACAATAACCACTGGACGACCATTGCTTCCTTTTGGCTCCTGAGACCCCTGCAAAAGAGCGTCGGCAACAATACGAGCACGAAATTCTTGTCGTTCTGGCGTGTTTTCGTATGTGTTTTTTCCAAACATTCCATTTTCGTTTGGATTGTTATCAAGACCAGGTGTTTCGTTACGCCACAAACGGATGTCAGGATTTTTACCTAACGCAATAGATATCTGCCTATCTTGCTCACGAATTTGTTCGCCCAGTTCCGTGAGGCGTTGAATAGTTTCTGGTGAAGGATTATCCATTTCTTTGCCGGAAACTATTTGCGATGCCTCTTGCATGAGCGAATCACGTGTTTGTGTTAATGCAGTTACTGTTTGTACCCGTTTTTTTCCAGCAGAAGTCAGTACACCTCTGCGTGACCATGTACGTGTTCCCATGCTACAAACCAATCTTCAGCGGTTGCCGCTTGTACCGCCCGTACTTCTTGACTTCTTTTTTAGGCGCTTTTGTTGGCACGCCGTCGCTGTCAGGCATGTGCCCCAGTTTGCCTGCAACAAGGTCTTGGCGTTCACCCTCGGTCAGCTTGAGCGCCTGCTTTCGCTTGAACGGGTACACCGCATCCTTTTTGCTGTCTACCGTCTGATAACCAATCACAAGACCTATTGCATCTCGGATAGGCTTGGTGATGTCCACCCATTCTTCCATCACATACTGCCGCTGAAATTTTTGCAGGAACGACGTGATGGATTTTTCGGTCATACTGCTCGTCATGATTGGCTTACCATCTGTTGGTTCACCTGCACGACGCTTGCGAGCAACAAGTTTTAACCGGTCTTCCTCAGTCAACTTCATTGCTTTTGCTTTGGGCAGACACTTCGGGTATCCGCCTTGCTCAGAGGATGCTTCACTTCTGCCGCACGCCTCGAAGTCAACAATCTTACCGTTCTTGCGAATGGGCTTTGAGATATCTACCCAGTCTTCTTTGAACCACTCACGCAGGTCCTTCTTCATGGTGCCTGGGTCTTTAATCTCGGTGGGTACGTCGCTGTCCGTAACAGCCTTCCAACTCCCACCTCGTGCTTTGTACCACTGCACTGCCCAGCCATTTGCATATGCCGACGGGTACACCTCAAAGCGACGCCTGGCTTCGTTCTTTGCTTGCATCCATAACTGGTTGTTTGTTGGTTCTTGCTTACGACGCTTGTGCAGGGCGTCAGGCACGTTGGCGTACAGCGCTCGCATCTGTCCTAGCGCTTGCCGCTTATTCTTGTGTGTACCCTTTACGCTTCCGTTCAGGGGATTGACCACGTCAATCTTTCCGTCTTTGCGTTCTCGCATTACAAATGGCATAAATTACCTCGTCACTTAGGAGTTAGGCGTTGTATTAACTTTAGCAGTAAATCCAGCGGCACGCACTCTAATAAGGTCTCTGAGCGCTGCGGCTTGTTCGATTAGACCATTTTGTTCAGCAGTTCTCAACGCACGAGTGTCTGAAAGAACACTGGTGATGTATTCAGTTATTTGTGATTGCGTTGCTCCTAAGTGCCGTACAAGCTCGTTAACTCCGCCATAGGCGTCTCTGCCACGTACTTCACCAGGTTTCGACCAACGACGTGAAAAATCAACTAACAATGCTGTGCCATCGCCATTCAAATACGAATCAACTACTTTACTTGCTTCGTCTTGAATAACGTTATTCAAAACTGAGCGATTGATAACAAGTACTTCGCCGTAACTCTCTGTTGTGAAGCCAGAGCCAGGAGCAAAACGTGCCCTGTCGCTATCACCTATCTCGTTATATACCTGACTAATTTCTTTTTGTACGTCAGCAACGCTTGGAATGTTTCCACCGCTAATCAATTCATTCACCTGTCGTGCGTTTTCAACTGCTGCCGCAGCAGAGTTAACGCCCGCTCCTGCTACAGTACGTCCAGCAGCACGCTCTCGTCCCAATCGAGTCAATACTACCTCACCGGTCGAACTGCGTCTGCTATAAGTTCGAGTTCCCATTGTAATGAACTCCTATTCTTCATCGTCTTCATCCATTGTGTCATCATCGTCAAGTACTTCTTCCTCATATTCTTCAGCATCGTCCTCAATGGTCACTTCACTGTCCTGGTAGTCCATCAGTTGCGGTGATTCAACGTCTTCTTCAAAATCTTGTGGAACAAACTGCACGTCTTCGTACGACACTCGAATGACCTGCATAATCTGTTGCTGTGACTTCTCTGGTGCGTCCAGACCGAGCATCTTACGCCGTGACTCCATGATACGCAGGCATCGGTCTACGGCACCCAACTCACCTGACCGTGCGGACGGCCAGAGACTCATGAACAGGTCGTCTAATCGACGCAGTTCAATCTCAAACGCTTCCTTGCCAGCCTCACGCTTCGTGGACTGCATGACTCGATTGACCGCATTGAATGCCGTACTCTTAGATGAGTATCCCAACTGCTGCGCAATCATCTCGTAGGTGGCTCCTGCTTTCCGCAGTTCCACGGCTTTGACCGACATCTCGTTGGCTTTTATTGCTTTGGGACTGGTCTTTTGCAACTTACCCATGTGTTCACCTGCATCTATTGACGTGTATCTTATTATACGTATATGCACAATATATAGAAGGGCATTTTTATGGCAAAAACCAAGGGTAAGGGTAAGGGTATTTGTCCGATATGCGGCATGAAGAACTGCACATGTGACCATACCACGAAGGCAGTACCTGCGTTGATGGGCGACCCACGCCCACGTCGTTCGCCACAATCGGTGTTCAAGGGCGTAGTGGAAAACCGTGATGGCTCGAGTATTGCTGCTGAGGGCATGAGTGCGGCAAACTACAGTATGCGCAAAAAGACAACCAAGATGGCAAAGGGTGTTCTTGGTTCATTATTGAATTACAATAACGTGACATCAGCGGTCGAGTCTGTCCGTCCACGGGGACCTCGTGGAGTTGTAGTATCTGAAGGTGACAAAGCCATTCGTATTGCACCAACGGGTCTGAAAGCACGGATTAGTTCTTACAATCCAAACACTGCTGGCGGCAAAGGAACAGGCACTCGCAAAGTAGCAAAGGCAATGCCTATGCCAATGTCTACACCTGCAATGTCGTCGATGGCTTCTCGTCCAATGCCACCGCAGATGCCTCCGAAGATGCCTTCACCTGCACCGTCCATGATGCGTCCAAATCCTGCCACTCCAATGCGTCCTGCTATGGGCGGCACAGGTATGTCGTCCATGTACAAAGGCAAGAAAATGGCGAAGGCAGACAGTTCAGGTCAGGGAGCATACATCAACGGGCGTCCAGCGCAAATTAACAAGCGCAGTAAATAAGGAGAAGAATCATGAGTGACTTTCGCAAGATTGCATCGGACACCGAGTCCACCAGCCCCAAGACAGGCAACCTTGAGGTCGGCAAGTACAAAGAAAACAGCAAGGCTGGCAACACGCCAAACAAGGCTGGTCTGAAAGCTGCGCCAAAACCTGCAAGCACGGACAACATGAACGATGTTCCTGACCGTGGCTTCAAGGAAGTCAGCGTCAACCGCCTCGAAGTAGGCAAGTACAAGGCTAATCGCAATGCCGGTGACACGCCAAACAAGTAGGTGTAACCATGCGTGAAAAACAACCTGAGACCATGTCCTACACCGTTGAGCCCGCAGCACCATCCGACAAGGCAGACGCCTTTGGACGTCGCTTGTACGTGTACAAGGCACCAACGCAAACGGAAACATGGGACACCATGCCTAAGAGTGGACGTAAACCGGTGAACATCAATCCACTTGAAGTTGGACGCTATCAGCGGCAACCTAAGGGCAAAAAATGACGAAGAAAATGCGGAAAGCACATAGTGCGGTAAGCATACCAATCGAAGGTGAAGGCAGTAAAACCTCATCTAAGGTTTTTCCGCATCGTTCTCACGTCATAACCTCGGTGCCTGAATTTCCTGCAACGGGAAAAAACATTTCCAAACCATCACGACCCATGGTGGTTGTTGCAAAGCGTGCGGCACCGTTGTCTCCTGTGCAACAGAGTCAGTACAAAAAGTTGCGTTTTGTTCCACCTGAGTACCAGGCAGAACTGCGCAACTGGGTCAAGGACTCATCTCCCATGTATCGAACACCCTTACGGGGAACGATAGCGCCACTCCAGCAACAGTCCGGAACGTTCAATACGAGTTCGGCAATTGGACGCACTCCACCGGTGGACATGATGCACCGAGAATCGGCGTATAGTAAAGCGCAAAGCGCACAAGGAGCAACCAAAATGGCACGGAAAAAGAAGATGGAAGAGGGTGCTGGACACGCACCGTCTGGCGCTTCAGCAGAAGAAATCTTGTTTAGCTCACTGGGCGGAGCATCAATGAAGAAACGGTCGATTAAACGTCCAATCCCTCCAAAGATGCCGCCAACATTTCCTCCTCCAGGTGGTGAGAAAAATCCTCGTGGTCCAATGCCTAAACCAGGTGGTATTAATCCTGGCGGTATGTACACTGGCGGACCAAATGCACGTCCTAAAAATCCAACTGCAATGCCAAGCACGGGCATGGGCATGGGCAAGATGTCAAAGGCAAATCGTTTGCCGATGGGCGAAAGGTTGTCTAATGTAGGTGGCTGGCCCGTTGGAACAGACCTCAGCACTGGTCGTCCTCGTGGTCCAGGTAAACCAGGTCGTCGTCCTACCAATCCTGACGGTAGTGAATTGGCTACCACAATGCCAGTGCCAATTACACGACCAGGACGTCCAGGGATGGATGGCAAACGACCGATTTCTTATATTAACCCGCCATCACTGCCAAAACCAGGTGAAAAACCAGGTCGTGGTTTAGGCAAACCAGACATGTCAAATAAGCGGTACTCATACACGCAGCCAAAGCCAGACGGAGACATCAAGCCAAAGCCAAAGCCTCGTTCACCAGAAATAATTGGATTACCTCGCAACCCAGGCAGTCCTGATGGCAGGTACGGTGGTGGACGTGGACCCTATGATGGTGGTTCTGGTTCCCGCAACATGGTACCAGGCGGCGGTGGTTCTGGTAACAGCCCAGAGCGTACCAGGATGGAGGCAGGCATGGGCGGTGTAAATAAGTCTGCTGTGCGTCGTGGTTTCGGACCTGGTTCTGAAGGACAAAGCCGTCAAGACGCACGGGCTCGAGCTCAATATGATGCTGTAATTGAAAGACAAAATCCTGTTTTTACCAGCTATGACGACAAAGGCAACATAGAGGGTGGGCCAAAAGGCGCATATCTTGATATGCTTTCTCGAGCTTCGGGAAAAACTCGTGGTGGTCCTGCACGTAAGATGGCGAAGTCTGCTGGTCAGGGCGCTTTCATCAATGGCAAACTTGCACCTCAGTCACACAGCCTGACTAAATCTGCGTCGTGCCCCGATTGTGGCGGCAAGATGACTAAAGGAATGTGCAAGAACATGTGCAAGGGGTTGGTCATGTTTAACACAAACAAAGGCATGATGGACAAGCCCATGACCAAAGCCGCTTCTTGTCCAGACTGTGGTGGCAAAATGAGCAAGGGCATGTGTAAAAACATGTGTAAAGGCATGATGCACAAGTC
>Ga0209444_10000248_pt1 | contig 29259 bp, 22 predicted proteins | sample LauGreFaBDMM15DN_2_FD_188215 | JGI IMG/M metagenome (GOLD analysis project Ga0209444, IMG submission 188215) | Freshwater lake microbial communities from Lake Michigan, USA - Fa13.BD.MM15.DN (SPAdes) (version 2) | ecosystem: Environmental > Aquatic > Freshwater > Lake | place: Lake Michigan... | reverse complement strand
GGGCACATCGAATTAGACGAGGACCCGGAGCAGGCGGCCTTGCGAGAGGCGCGTGAGGAGAGCGGTCTGGAAATCGAGCTTCTCGGCGAGCGACCACCCACCACGGAACCCGGTACCCGGGCCCTCATTGCTCCCCGGTTTCTTGATATCCACCGCATTCATAACACCCATGAACACATAGGCATGATTTATTTTGCCCGTCCCATCGGTGGCTCGCTCACCCTGGCGGTCGAAGAGCATCGGGACATCCGTTGGTGTTCTCCCGAAGCGCTCGAGGAGCTAGATCCACCCATGAGCGGAGCCGTGAAGTGGTATTGCCTCAAAGCGATTGAAGAAATTTCCAGCAAGTCAGCCGGAACCACTCCATTGGGAGGTCACTCCTAGCGCAATGAAGTCTTTCGCACGACGAGGCAACACGGAGGTTCTGGCCGATGGGAGGCCCGCAGCGAGCTCTCAACGAAGCGCTGGCTGAAGTAGGTGCGGCCAGCACGAGGATTCATCGGCAAATGGTTTCGCCTCGGGGCCTGCCTAATCTTTTTGAAGGATTCTTCCGGGGGATTGGGATCCCGATTCCAGAAGGACTTCGACCGCCCAATCCGGACTGGCGATGGCCGGGGTCCACAGCGGTTGATCAAAATTCTGGAAGATCCAAACGTTGGTCTTCGTTCCCGGATGCAACGTCAGGCTCTGCGGTTCGAGCACCGGGGTGAGTTCAACTCCGGCCGGCAAGGCCAGTGGCCACGTTTCAGCGGGCGTGATGGCTGGTTTGCTCCAGCGCAGACTGAGTCCCTGAGTCGAACCGGAGCCCTCGATCAGCCGCCATTCCAAGGCGGATGCGTCTTTAACCACCTTCCGCCCCAACTCACGAGGCTTCCCATTTTCCCAGAACCTGAGAACCACCGTCGTGGGCTTCCCGGCCACTGGTTTTAGGCGCAATTGACGCTGCGCAAAAAGCCCCGGTTCTTGCGGACCTTCATAACGCCGGTTCCGACCGCCTCCTCGTTCGATTTCCGGGTGGAATGTGACCCACGCCTGAAACATAGAAACCGGCAGTGCCGCTATGAGTACTAGGTGCAGCAGTAATCCCCCGGCGAAGGCCCACCAACCCCGTCCCCGTCGAGGTTTCTGGACGCCGCGACGACGAGAGCGAAGGAACACCCCACTCAACAAGAGGGTGAGAGCTAGCCCGGCAATCCACCGTGACTTGAAAAACTCCGGATCACCCCCTTCTTCGCCCCCGCGACCTAAGACCACGGAACCTAGAGTGCCACCAATTACCATCAATAGACCCCGAATACCGGCCGTTGCGAATAACGCCCAAGCCCGGCCGCGACGCTCAGGCTCCGGGCCTTGGAGCCGCCGCAGTGCCAGCCCGCCGAAGATCGAACCAATAAAACCAACCCATACTGCTGCGAAAAGCGTTAGGACCACCGGCCCCAAGCCGTTCATATCCATCGCCATCAGCCGCTGAAACAGCCATCCGGGGACGATGAGGAGAATCCCGAAAGCAGGCACCGACAAAACAGCAGCGATCAAGCTCAGCCGGGACCATCGCCTGAGGAGGGGCAGGTTAGCCGGTGGAATAAAAACCACATCAGATGGAGTGTCGGACGCGCTAATGGGATCCAGTGATAACCCAGGGTTTTCTGATTGGCGACACCTTGTCGCCGGCACGTAAAACTTATAAGACCCGGACGTTCCCGGTGGAATTCACTTTCAGCCGAGAAGGACCCGTCCTAGACTCGCATCGCTGTTGGCCGATGGTGTAATGGTAGCACAGGGGCCTTTGACGCCCTTAGTCATGGTTCGAATCCATGTTGGCCAACCATATTTTTAGCCCGTTTTTGGGCCTTTTTTGAGCGCTGAAACTTTATGGGCGCTGATCCATTGCGCTGACCCATTGCGCTGATAGAGACAAAATCCCCCCCTTTTCGGTGCAATGCTCCTTCAGCGGTGTCGGGAGGTGAGCCCTCCAGGGCCATCAATCACCGTACAGGGCGCGATGAATAAAAAACCCGCCTGAATCAGGCGGGTTTGTCTTCAAGCTGGAGTTGGGACCAGCCCTTTTGAAGGTCTATTACTTGACGGCTTCGATCTTGGTGACGGCCAATTCGCCGTGTTCCTTGTCCAAGGTGCCGGTCACTTTAACCTTCTTGGTCTCGCTGCAGATTTCCTTGTGGAAACCCTTGGAGACATCACCGGTCAGCTTGTAGGTGGTGGTATGGTCGCCTTCTTTCACTTCGACGACGTTCTGGCACTTGTCGGCCTTCTTGAGGGCGCACTTCAGGCACTTGCCTTCGCCCGTGAGGGTCACTTCCTTGGCGAAGGTTGCGGTGGAGAAGGCGGCCAAAACAGCAACAGCGAGGATCAGTTTCATAAAGTTCTTGTATGAGATTTTCGGGGGAATCAGATCGTCTCTAACCCTAATTAGCAAGCTCTATATCATTGGTTTGGATTTTCTTGGATCCGGCCTCGGCTCCTATTGCTTGAGTGGAGCCTTTCGGTGCCTTCTCATAGCCACAAATTCCTGCGTACGGTTGCGGAGCGACCCTTGGAATCTGGGACGGACAATCTTCTGCAGAGCTGTTGCTTCAGGGTTTCTCATCTCGGAATTCCTAGGAAACCTATTTCGTTATCGATACATTTATTGTTTTTAACCGATTTCGACGATTGTTGTTGGTCGAATCTCAACAACGTTCCAAAATTCAGAGATAGTTGCCTCTTTGAAATCCGCGGTTTTGCCGGAGCATCGAATCCGTTTTTGTCCAAGATGAGCGCCGACGTTTCTTACGCCTTCCGAATGAGGCCGAACGCGTCTGGGGCTAGCAGAGTTGATAAGAATTCGTTGAGGCAACCTACAAGATCAGGCCAAATCGATGATCCGTTAAGTTTTCGGGCTCAGTGGTTGTCAAACCGGCAGGTTTCATCGTTTTTCACTCCGTCACTGCGGCGGTCCGTGTCTGCCGACGTGGCGCTTTCGGAGAAATCGCCCTACCTCGGAAGTGGTCGGGTGAGGCTGGATCTCAGCAACGTTCCAGAATCTACCGACAGTGGCCGCTTCAACCTCGCTTCTCCCCACTGTTCCACGTGGAACATTCGATTCAAATCACCGCCTCGCCCTGAGATTGCTGATTGGGAAGAAATCACTACCCTCCCGGCATGTTCGTCTATCCTAAGCGGTATGATGTCATTGTGGTGGGAGCTGGCCATGCTGGGGTGGAAGCGGCTTTGGCTGCCTCGCGGATGGGCTGCAAAACACTGCTGTTGACCATCAATTTGGACACCATCGGGCAAATGTCCTGCAATCCGGCCGTTGGCGGACTTGCCAAAGGTCACCTCGCCCGAGAAATAGACGCTCTAGGTGGAGAGATGGGAAAGACGACCGACCTCTGCGGCCTCCAATTCCGAATGCTCAACACGAAGAAGGGGCCCTCTGTGTGGGCTCCCAGGGCGCAATGCGACAAGAAGGCCTATCAGTTTCGTTTGAAGTGGGTCTGCGAACGTCAGCCCCTTTTAGACTGCAAACAGGGTCAAACGCTCCGCTTGCTCCATCGAGAGGGCCGCGTTTATGGGGTCGAGACCGCCTTAGAGGTTCAATTCCTCGCCGAAACTGTCGTGGTTACCACCGGAACGTTCCTGCGAGGTCTCATGCACATTGGGGCCAATCAACAATCCGGCGGTCGTGCGGGTGAATCGGCGGCCACCGGCCTTTCGGGGTCCTTGGCTGAGGTGGGCCTTCGCTTGGGCCGGCTGAAAACCGGAACTCCACCTCGATTAGTCCGTCAATCCATCGATTTCACCCGAACTGAGCCCCAATATGGGGATGAACCGGTTCCCTGGTTCACTTATTGGAAAGAAGACCTCTGGAACGATCCATTGTTCCACGTGGAACATCGCACTGGAAGTTCCACACTTCCTCCCGGGCCTTACCCTGCGGGATCCATCCTAGCACGGCATGGCGGTCAAGAACCCTGCTACATCACCCATACCACCGATCGCACCCGGGAGATTATCCTGCAGAATTTGCACAAGTCCCCGATGTATTCCGGAGTCATTGAGGGCGTCGGACCCCGTTATTGTCCGAGCATTGAAGACAAATACGTCCGGTTCGCCGACAAACCAAAACATCAGATCTTCTTGGAACCAGAGGGGATCGCCACCGATGAAATCTACGTCAACGGGTTCTCGACCTGCCTCCCCTTTGAAGTTCAGGTCGAAATGGTCCATTCCATCGTTGGTTGCGAAAAGGCAGAAATCCTCCGGCCCGCCTACGCTGTCGAGTATGACTTCTCTGATCCCACCCAACTCTCTCCCAGCCTAGAAACCCGCTGCTGCCAGAATCTCTTCCTAGCGGGCCAAATTAATGGCACATCCGGTTACGAGGAAGCCGCAGCCCAAGGAATCATGGCCGGCATCAATGCGGCCCGACGAGTCCAAGCCAAAGACCCGATCGTCCTGCGACGAGATCAGGCTTACATTGGGGTTCTCATCGATGATCTCGTCACCAAAGGCACCCTCGAGCCTTACCGGATGTTTACCAGCCGGGCCGAATACCGCCTCCTCCTGCGTCAAGATAACGCCGACCAACGCCTGAGCCCGATCGGTCGGGACATTGGTTTGCTACCTCAGCGGCACTTTGACCAGTTCTCCTCCAAACTTCTCTCAATTCAGGAAGAAGTCCGTCGGCTTCAAACGACCCGGCATGGTCAGGACCTCCTGTCCGATCTCCTCAAGCGGCCCGAAATAGAGTATAGCACCTTGCCCGGTCTCAGAACCGATCTGCCCGACGAGGTCACTCTGCAGGTCCAGATCACTCTCAAATATGCCGGTTACATCGACCGCCAAGAAGCGGAAGTCGATCGCCTGCGTCTTTGGGAGAATCAAGGCATCCCTGCCACTTTGGACTACGGACAAGTCCCCAGCCTACGGATCGAGGCCCGCTCAAAGCTCCAATCCATTCGGCCCACCTCCTTAGGTCAGGCGGGCCGGATCAGCGGTGTCACCCCCGCCGATGTCTCGGTCTTGAGTCTCTTCCTCAAACGAATGATGGCAGCCCCATCCAAAGCAGAATCGGAGTCCAACGCCTGCTGCTCGGAGGAACACTTAGATGCCCCTGGGGCCCACAATCAGTGCTGCGGAGACCTCTAAAACGGGATAGTTCAGCGGGATCGGTCGTCCTTATCGAGTCTTCTTCCACCGGCGCTTCAATAGCTGGCTCGTTAAGGACCTCCCCCTCACTGTCCCCCGCTCACCCACTTCCCTGCCGCCCTAATTGTTCCGGCTCCAGCCCTGGTCTCAAACTCCTTTGAGAACCCCGGGCGCCTCCCGAGGCATCAACTCAACCCATCACGTCTGTTCAGGGTCTCTTGGTTTGGAAGGTTGCCGAAACGGACAGATTCCGAGTACCGTCACCCCGTGCCGAAGCCCTCGCGTCTCCAACAAATCCAGGCGGATGTCGCGGCGACCTTCCGCGACGGTGTCCACGCCCATCCGGATCCCGAGTCTCTGTCCGCATTCCAGAAATTCACCCATTTCTGGGCTTTGGTAGTCCGATTCTTCTGGAAAAACCGCTGCCAAATCCGGGCCTCGGCCCTGGCCTACACCACTTTAATGGCCTTAGTGCCACTGCTGGCGGTCTCGATCAGCATGCTGGCGATCTTCCAAATCGATAACGCCAAGAAATCGATCGATCGCTGGATCTCTCAGTTGGTCCAAAATGTGGCTCCGACGTTGGGATTGTCGGGTCAACAAGGAGCCGACGTTTCACAGGAGGCCGTGGTCACCGAAATCGTCAAGATCGTCTCAAACATCCCATTCGGCACGATCGGCATCACTGCGATGATCGGTCTGATCTTTGCCGCCATCTCAATGATGCGGACCATCGAAGCTGCCTTCAACGACATCTGGGGTGTCACCCGCTCTAGGTCCTGGTGGAACAGCATTCTTCTCTATTGGGGGGTTCTGACACTGGGGCCGGCCGTCCTAGCCTTGGTCACCACCTCGAGTTATGTTAAGGCTACCTTCCAACAGGTCGAATGGATGCAGCGACTCCCCCTCTTGGGCATGCTCAACACCGCCCTTCTCCCCATCATCACGCTGGCCATTGCCTTTGGCCTCTTCTACTTGTTAATGCCCAATACTCGGGTCGATCCCCGATCGGCTGCCGTTGGAGCAGCGGTGGCCGCCACCCTCTGGTGGGGTAACTCCCAACTGGGAGCCCTCTACAATACCCGAGTAGTCACCTACTCCAAGATCTATGGATCCCTGGGTGCGGTGCCCCTGTTCCTTCTAGGACTCTACTTTTCCTGGTTGATCCTGCTCTTTGGATCACAAGTGGCCTACGTGTTCCAAAATAGAGGCGCTTACCTTCAGGACCATAAAGCCGACTCGATCCACCAAAACGGGCGCGAGTTCGCCGCCTTGCGTTTGATGACAGCCATTGGGATGTGCTTCCAACGGGGCGAGCGTCCTCCGGCCGCCTCGTCCCTGGCCAACCAGTTGGGTATCCCTCCGAAGCTTGCTACATCCCTGCTCGGTTCACTGGCCTCCTCCGGCCTTTTACATGAAACCTCAGGGGCCGAAGCCGCCTTCGTTCCGGCTAAACCCCTGAACGAACTATCCATTCAATCCATCCTACTCGCCATCCGGACGGCGCATGGAAGGGATATTTCTACCGCTGAGGATGCCGGACGCCAGCCGGTGACTCAGGCTCTCGATGCGGTTCGAAAGGCCGAAAACTCCATGGCCTCCACCTACACTTTGGCCCAACTGGTTGATGAAGCCGCCGAAGCCTCAAAGCCCAAGCTCAAAGAGCCCTTGACCAGTCCTTCGTAGGTCTCCTGACCTCTCACCACCCAGCTCTCGGCGCCAGGCTCCGCTGCCAGGCTCATCGAGGAACTGGGCCGTCCAACGCCAACTCAGTTTTGGTCCCGCGAACGTCGTCGACCATGCTCACACTGCACGTCCATCGGTCGGCCTGCTCCCGGAACTGCGTGATCGAGAAGTGCTTAAGGCGAACCTTGCGCGCGTCATAAACCTCGGCACTCAAGACCACTCCGAGCTTTTCATCGATCCAGGACCTAACCGAGGCTGGTCCCTCGGGTTTCTTGGAGACACTTTCGAGCACTTGACACCACCTGCTATTACTCAATTCACGACCAATCACGCGCTGTTCTGGCCAATGAAGAAATTCCATGCCCAATTCACGAAGTAAAAAATCACTCTTTGCGATCGCCCAATCCCCAGACCCTCGGCCCCCCTGGATGGGTGGTTTCCCAAGACCCTCGACCACCACTTCAAAGGTCGGAGGACCCTCAGCACTGTAGTGGATTCTTGAAACCTCCCCTGCGCCCTTCGCGTCCGGGCCTCCCACCCGATATTCAACTGTCCATCGCCCCTTCCCGGGTTGAGTGACCACAGTCACCGGAATCTGACGGCGTCCCTCCCGATTACGGATCCTCAAGACCGCCTGATTGGTTGAGGACTCTTCGGGAGCCACCGTCCGCAACCGTTGGGCCAACTCTCGTCCCTGGGACTCCGCCGTCTCATCAGCGCCAGCGACCGACAACACACCCGTCACGACGACAAGAATCCAGAGGATGGCCCAGACAAACCCGGGAACCCGGCTCTTTGACTGCAATGAGGGAAGCCTAACGCTCATCGGAGAATCACTTGGGGCCGCTCTCCGCGCCGACCTTGCACGATCAATCCGGCCGACCCTGGAGCCGACGAGCCACCCGAACAACCACAACCTCCTCCGCGGCTGCCCAGCAAACGGAGCCCTTTTCGCGGTGCCCATCGGGCCCACAGGAACAACGCCAGCGTGATTCCCACCACACTCAGAGCCGCTAATTTCTGCCAGTCCATACCCGGCAGCATAACCGCAGGCCCCTGGGGAGCAATCCCTCGCGTCGGGGGACAAATTTGGACATTCCTGACGATTGACCTGATGGCTAGGCATGCTTGTCTGTCCGCCATGCAACCCCCCCGCTTGATTGGGTTACGTCGCCTGGGATGGGTTCTCGTGTTCGGGCCCGCTCTGGGCTGCGGTTTATTGGCCCTCTCAGGATGCACCGCCAACTCAAAAGCTCGGATACTCATGCCCGCTCCGGACTTCCCTGCCGTCATCCACCCTTTAGACGGGAGTGTTGGCTCCGTGGTTCTGGTCAATGAGCGCCTCCAGTTTGTGGTGATGGATTACTCCTTCAGCACTTTGCCACCCACCGGCTCCCTTCTAGAAGTATACCGTTCCACCAACCGCGTGGGCCGAGTCCGGTTGTCCCGATGGAGCAATCCGACAACGGCCGCCGCCGACATCATTGAAGGCGCGCCCCAAATCGGCGACACCGCTCGACCCGATTAATGCCTCATGAGTTGGTTTTAATTTCTTATACCTTTCATCCGAAGGGAGGCTCGCTTGACCCTCCAATGGGCCAATCTCTACGCTACGGCCGTGCGTTCCTTTTGCCTCTTCATTCGCAGCATGGTGCACCTCACCGCGATCTGCCTTGGGCTCCTCTGCCCAAATGGCCTGATGGCTGCCGAACCTGCTGCCGGTCTGGCCCAAACACTGCGATCAGGAACCTCATCCGATCACCGTACTGCTGACGGAATCGCCCTATTTGTGCCTTCGGGCGAACCTGCTACGCCCTTCTTAATCCCAGGGCCCTTCACCTCAGCCTGGACTGGTGAGCTGTCCGTCGACCTTCGCGGCGAGTACTCCTTCCATGGGCTCTTCACCGGGCACCTCAAGGTTTCCATTAATGATGCGGTGGTCCTCGATGCCGACGGCAAAAGCCCGGCTTGGATCGAGAGCTCGAAGGTCCGACTCAACAAGGGGGCCAACAAAATCCTGACCGAATACACGGCTCCCAAGTCGGGTGAAGCCCTGGTGCGAGTGTATTGGTCCGGCAAAGAGGTTCCCTTCAATCCCATCCCCGTGGGCGCCCTCAGCCACACGGCCAACGCTGACATCTCCTCTGCCAACCAACTGCGACGAGGCCGCGATTTATTTGCTGAACTCCGGTGCTCGCACTGTCACACCACCCAGGGCGGCATGCCCGATCTCACGGCCGACGCGCCGGCCTTTGGTGGAATTGGATCCCGGCGGAACTCGACGTGGCTGGCTCAATGGATCGCCAACCCAGAATCCCTGCGACCCGGCACTCCTATGCCCGCGCTCTTCCACGGAGCGGACGCCGCCACCCACTCCGACGCAATTGCCGCCTTTCTCGGTTCACTCAAGGCAGCGAACCCTCCTTCACCGGCTGCGGCCTCTACGGCCGAACTCGTGGAAGCCGGTAAGTCCCTGTATGAGAAACTGCACTGCGTCGCCTGCCACGTGGCTCCCGAAGACACCAAGGCCGACCCGGCCAAGATCTCCCAAAAACAGGTGCTGGCCAAATTCAAGCCGGGGGCCCTGGTCTCCTTCCTCCGGAAGCCCTCGGAACACTTCGCATGGATCGGGATGCCCGACTTCAAGCTCTCCAACGACGAAGCCTCCCAGCTGGCTGCCTACCTCGAATCGGCCGCTGACAAACCCTCGGAACGTTCTATCCCCTCCGATGAGGCACTCATCCTCAAGGGCAAGAACTTGGTCCAAAACTCCGGCTGCCTCAACTGTCACACCCTAGACCTCCCCAACGCCTACAAAGCTCCCGCTCTGGCCACACTCAAGCCCGAGGCCTGGTCGGCCGGTTGCTTGGCAGCCTCACCCACCGCTGAATCCAAAGCACCCCGGTATACTCTCTCGTCCGCCGATCGCCAGGCGCTGGCGGCCTTCGGTCGGACCGACCGCTCTTCGCTCACCCGACACACGGCCGCGGACTTCCTGGAACGCCAGTCGGTGTCCCTCAATTGCCGGGAATGCCATGGGAAATTCGAAGGCTTTCCTACCTGGGAGCTCCTCGGTGGTAAACTCAAGCCCGAGTGGGCCAGCCGCTTCATCGGTGGATCGGAGTCCTGGAAACCCCGCCCGTGGCTTGAATCCCGGATGCCGGCTTTCCCCACCCACGCCGCGTTCCTGGGACAAGGATTGGCCACCGCGCATGGATTGGCCCCAATAACAGAGGCGGATGACGTTCCCGACGCCGAATTAGCCAAAGTGGGCCACAAGCTCATCGGTACCTCCGGCGGCTTCGCTTGCATCTCCTGCCACAGCGTCGGCGACTTCGGAGCGACCCAAGTCTTCGAGGCACCAGGCATCAACTTGGCTCACTCCTTTGAACGTTTGCAGCCCGACTTCTATCGGCGCTGGCTCCGCAATCCCGTTTCCATAGACCCCAATTCCAAGATGCCTGCTTACTTTGATGAAGAAGGTAAGAGTGCCCTGGCCGATGTGCTGGAAGGCGATGGGCCCAAGACCATTCGCGCGCTCTGGGAATACATCCGACTGGGTTCCAAGATGCCCAAGCCAGAATAGTCCTGGCTCGATTGCTCCATCGACAGAGAAAAACCCGGGCCAATCATGGCACCGGGGTCCCACCGAACGAAACCAAAGGCATCGCTGCTTGGGTCTGAAACCGGCGACGCGGGCTGTCTTCTTAATCTCGGCCCGGTTTCGAGGGTCTCATCAGAACGCCCGATTCAAGACCCAACCCATTGCTCCCTTCGGAGCTGGAATCGCGTTACCAACGCACGCTCTCGAGGTACTTCAGCGACTGGGGGATTTGCTCCACGCTCGAGGCCGATTCATCCTCGATGAAGTAGTGCTTCACACCCGACTTCTGCGCCGCCTTCAGGATCTTGGGCCAGTCCATTTGACCGGTGCCCAGTGCCACATCGTTGTTAGGATCGGTTCCGCCATTGTGGAAACCCGTCGGTACGCCCTTCTTCAGGTCCTTCAAATGCATCAACTCCCAACGACCGGGATACTTGGCCAGCCAAGCGGCGGGATCTTCACCGGGATATTGGACCCAAAGGATGTCCATTTCGAAGGCCACGTAGCGCGAGTCGGTTTCCCGAATAAGAATGTCCATCGCCTTCTCGCCCGAACTATTGCGATGTTTGAATTCATAACCATGGCAGTGGTAGAAAACCTTGATGCCATGGGCAGCCAGGGCCTTTCCGGCCTTGTTAAAATCAGCCGCCGCTTTGTGGGCTGCCTCGATGTCGAACTCGCCTTTGCCCTTAATCCAGGCCGCACCCACATACCTGATACCCAACTCCTGACATTCCTTGGCCACTGCCTCGGTGTCACCAGTGATGCGATCCATGGGGAAATGACCAGCGATGGGCTTTAAACCTGCTTGGTCCAACATTTGGCGGAATGCAGGATTCTTCAGGTTGTAGTTGCCGGCCAACTCGACCTCCTGAATGCCGAAACCTTTCACCGTCCCAATGCTCTGGGGAACGCTGCGGGTGAACTGGGCCCGGAGGCTGTAGAGCTGGATGCCCACCGGACCGTGGAAATGGGACCCGGTACCGACCGCCGGACTGTAGGTGGAGCAACCCACGGTGACCCAGGCGGCCACCAATGCAGTCCAAACGTAATGACGAAACGAAGTCTTCATGGAAGATCCCGAGTCAACCGTATCGGGTCCCTCCAAGGCAATCGGGGAATAACGCGCTTTGGCGCTCTTTCCCCAATTACTACGGTGTCGTCTGCCTTCAGCTCATGCGCATCGGCATGATTACATACAAGAATGGCTCATTGGTCTTCAGAACACCCGGGCTGAGCTCATCAATGAGTTCAAAATAAACCTCATCGGTATCCAATGCTTTCAGGGGATCCATTAAATAACCCGGGTTGAAAGCGATGGCGAAATCTTTGCCTTGGTACTTGATGGCCACCGTTTGCCGAGCCTCGCCGACCTCTGGAGCATTGGCAGTGATGGCCAATTGATTGCGGCTGAAGGTCAACTTCACCGAATTTTGCTTATCGGTGGTCATGATCTCAGCCAGACGGAGCGACTTGAGAAATTCTTCCCGATTGAGGGGCACCCGTTCCAACGGTTCGGCAGGAATCACCTGACGATAATTCGGATACACTCCATCCACCAATTTGGTGACCAAGATCGCCGACACGGCGCCTTCGGTGGTGGGCTTCGTTGCGAACGAGGCCTGATTCTCAGTGAATTTGACCTCCACATTCCCGCCACCCTGGAGCAAGCGGGTCAATTCATTGATCGCTTTGGTGGGAAGTATGAAATCGGCCTGGTTGTCTGCTGAAATCTCGAATTCCTCTTCGCACAAGGCCAGCCGGCGGCCATCGGTGGCCACCAAGATCAGCTTGTTTTCCTTGAGGCTGATGTAAATGCCGTTGAGCACAAACCGGCTCTCGTCGGTTGAAACCGCAAAGCTCGTCTTGCGGAGCATTCCTTTGAGTTTGTCCTGAGGAATGACCACCGTGCGATTTTGTGCGAACACCGGCAGCGGAGGAAACTCCTCGGCGGCCAAACCGTTGACCTTGAAGAATGCGCTTCCGGCTCGGATCGAGGCCACGGACTTCTCATCAACCTCGATCTCGATCTCCGTAGCCATGAGCTCCCGGGTGATATCGACCAGCTTCTTCACTGGCAGCGTTGCCCGACCCGGCTGTTCCACGGTGGCGGCCACCGAACAGGTGATCGTCACGTCTAAATCGGTGGCGGTCAGCGAGAGGCGCCCTTCACCCGTCTCCAACAGGACATTGGACAAGATGGGCAGCGTGGATCGCGACCCGACAATGTTCTGCACGGCCTGAAGGCCAACGAGCAGCTGATCCTTGGCGATCGTTAGTTTCATGTTCTGCTTACTATCAGTGGAGAGTCTTCAAAGAGAAAGTCCTTAGTAAGGACGGTGAACAAACCCTACAACCTGAGCAAACCCCAGTAAACAGGGCTGATAAAAGATTTTCCATCGGTGAACTGTTTTGGGAACAACCCGGGCTGAAGGCTGAAACAGCGGTTGTTGGCTCCCTATTGGCACCCCGTTGGACCGTTGTTCCCAAAATCCTGCCAAGAACTTCCTGCTCGCAAAGCTTGAACCCGAAGAACTCGTTCGTACGGTTTGCATCGAATGGAAGCGATCAACCGCGAAGAACCCGCCAATATCCAGGGCTGGACGTTGGAAGGCCGATGCTTGGTCCGAACAGAAGTGTTTACCGATTTCCGAGCCGCGATGCTCTGGGTCAACCGGGTTGCCTGTTTGGCTGAGCAACGAAATCACCATCCAGACATCCATATCCGTTGGAATCGAGTCACCTTGAAGTTGAGCACGCATGAACAGGATGCTTTGACCGACCGGGATTGGTCCTGGATTAAGGCCGCTGAGACCGATTTGGTTGTCGATGCAAATGGATCGTTGAAAAGCGACAGCTAACAGACGTTTTAAGGACGAAAAAAAACGAACAACTATTCTTTGGTGAGAAAAAATCCGCGTTGCTTGGTCGAAACCGAATAGCCAGCTCGATCTAAAACCTGCAGCATGTCTTCCCAAACTTTTCGTTTTTCTGAAAGGGCCTGATTTCGAAGCAGATACGCGGGATGATAGGTCGGCATGAGCGGTATCCCTCGATAGTTTTGCCAAGCGCCCCGCAATTGGGCGATACCGGTCGTTCCTTTACCCAAGAGGCCTTCCACAGCGCTAGCACCCAAAGCCACCAAGACGCGGGGCTGAACTAAGTCGATTTGCCGTTCAAGCCATGGAAGACACTTCGACACCTCGTCGGGCCTCGGTTTGCGATTTGCCACCGAATCTCCGGGAGTGTCCGGGCGACATTTGACGATATTGGTTATAAATACCGAATCCCGACCCAAACCCATCGCCGTGAGAATCTTGGTGAGCAGTTCCCCAGCTGGACCGGTAAAGGGTTCGCCACTCAAATCTTCTTCGACCCCCGGGGCTTCGCCGACAAACAAGATCTTGGCATGGATGTCACCAACGCCAAAAACCACCGAGTGACGAGAGGCTGTTAAATGAGAGCAGCGGGAACAGGCAAGAATTAGCGATTGAAGCTCGCCCATCGCAACAGTTCGAGCCTCCGGAGACAACGGAGCGGGCAAGGGCACCGCCTCGAACGAGGTTTTAGAACTCGATGACGCTGGAGGAACTCCCGCAACCGCCTTGGACCACCGCGACATCGCCGCCTCTGAACGGACAACGGTCGGAACTACCAAAGGCTGAGGCGTAGAAACTGCAGAGGCCAACCTCTCGGGTGGAGTAGAAGCACTCTGAGAATCTTGAATGGCGGGCCTCGCCATTTTGGAAACCTCGCGCCGGGCGATCGGTGAAACAGCGTTTGGAGCCGCGCTGACGACGGAAAGGAGCGTGTCACGACGCACCGGCACCCAACCGACCCCTTGGCCTTTCAAGGCTTCTAGGTGGGCGATCGTCGTGTCCAACAATTGCAAGTAGGCTGAAGACATCAGGTCCGATTTCGAGAGTCCAATCAATCGGACCCTTTGCCAAGCGCCGTTGACCGGGCTCCAGATCGGGTGATGCTCCAGCCAGCCAAACGCCTAATAGAAAACCCATGAGCATCTACGGTTTCAGGAAGACCAAAATCATCGCTACTCTCGGACCGGCCACCGATTCGCCAGAGATGCTCGAGCGACTCATTCTCGCAGGGACCAATGTTCTGAGGCTCAACATGAGTCACGCCAAACCAGAATGGGTGCGACGAGTGGTCCAAGACGTACGGCTCTTGTCTGAGCGGCATAAACGGGCCGTAGGAATCCTCTTGGATACCCAAGGGCCATCGATTCGGACGGGCGATGTCGCCGAAAAGATCCCTTTAAGCGTGGGAGAGCATTTCACTTTTACGGTCCGCGGAAAAATCCCGGCTCAGGGCAAGTGGACCAGCGTCGGCTACGATCAATTTGCCGATGACGTGCATGCCGGCGACACGCTCATCGTAGACAACGGCGAAATGAAGATGCGGATTTTGTCGAAGACAGCAGACACCGTGGAATGTGAGGTGCTGACCGATGGAACCATAGGCAGTCGTCGTCATATTAATTTGCCCGGGGTACACGTTTCGCTGCCGGCGCTGACAGAAAAGGACAAGGAGGACATCCAACTCGGACTCGAAGTGGGCGTCGACTACATCGCCTTGAGCTTTGTGCGCGAATCTCAGGACATCGAGTTACTGAGGACCTTTCTGAAACAACACCCCTCCGCCCACCAACCGCAAATCGTTGCCAAGATTGAGCATCAGTTCGCGGTCAACCATTTCGATGCCATCGCCCGAGCAGCCGATGTGATCATGGTGGCTCGAGGTGATTTGGGAATAGAGTGCAACTATGAGGAGTTGCCCATCATCCAGCGGCGAATCGTCAAAACCTGTCAGCAACTGGGTCGACCGGTCATCGTTGCCACCCACATGCTGGAAAGCATGATCCAAAGTCCGACGCCCACCCGGGCCGAGATTACGGACGTGGCCAATGCGGTCTTTGAGCAGAGCGACGCCATCATGCTCAGTGGCGAGACCACTGTCGGAAAACATCCTCTCGGTTGCATCGAGGTCATGGACACGATCGCCCGACGTATCGAGCGCAGTGGCGGGACTAACTATCAGGAGAAAGCCGAGCTCACCTCTTCACGACAGAAGTTGGTACGGAGTGCCGTGGGACTGGCCGACGACATCAAAGCCAATGCAATGTTGGTCTTCACCAAACGAGGTCACATGGCTCGGTTTGCCTCCTGGATGCGGCCGCGCCATTCGGCTGTTTATGCGTTCACCGATCGATGGCCCACCGCCGATGGATTGACCTTACTCCGCGGAGTCATACCCCGGGTAGTGGCATTTAATTCGCAAGATCCCGATCGAACCGTTGATGCGGCGGTCACCCAACTCATGAACGACGGATTGCTCCGACGAGGCGATACCGTAGTCGTCATCACCAACATGGCTTCCGGTGAGCGGATTGTGGATGGAGTGAAGATCCGTACGCTTGACTGAAGCGGGCCGTCGGAAGGGAATCCCCGATCTTGAGTTCCACAACCCCATCTTGGAGATCTTGGTTGATCCTCGCCCGGGCATCAAATTTGCCGACGGTGTGGTCCAATTGTCTGGCTGCAGGGGTCTTGGGAGGAGGACTTGAATTGGGCCGAATGGGCGTGGTGATGTTCTCGGCCAGTTTGATTTACATAGGAGGCATGGTCCTTAACGACGCCTTCGACGCGGACTTCGACCGACAGTTTCGTCGGGAGAGACCGATACCCTCTGGAGCGGTGTCCGAGCAAAGGGTGTGGCAGGCGGGATGGTCTTTGATAGTCGCCGGCGTCATCGGGTTGGCAGTGCAGGGATGGTGGACTGCGATTTTTTCGGCACTGCTGGCCGGGTCGGTTATTCTCTACGATGCGATCCACAAGCGGGTGACGCTTTCTCCGGTGTTGATGGCAGCCTGCCGATTCTTTCTTTTTTTGACGGTAGCATCGGTCGGGGAACGCGGTGTGACCGGAGAAGTTTTGTGGGCAGCCTTGGCGCTGGCGGCGTGGATTGTAGGACTGAGCTACATCGCACGACGGGAAAGTCGGAGAGGTCCGATGGCCTACTGGCCGTTGGTATTTTTAGCGATTCCCGGAATTTTGGCTTGGTTGGTTCACGGAGATAACCCGGCCTTGGGCGTGATTTTGACCGGTCTTATGGCGCTGTCTTGGACTGTGTGGAGCCTGAGTCACACGGTGGCCCGGGCCCAACCTCACTACGGCCGGACTGTCTCCGGTCTTTTGGCCGGGATTTGTCTGGTGGACCAGCTCGCCGTAGCACCCGATCCCAGCGGGATGGCAGTCTATGCCGGTCTCTTTGTTCTCTCTCTCTTGGCGCAGCGTTTTATCCCTGCGACCTGACGTGAGGATCTCAAAATCGACACCTCTCAACCGGTCGCGTTAAACACGAAGGTAACGCGAGAGGCCAAGGCCGAAGCCCTTGGGAGATTAAGGGTCGATCACTTTCCTTTTGGCGAGGACGCGGTCCGCGTCCATACTAGAGGCCGTTCGGGGAGCCGTTGATATCACGGCTGAGAGGGGGGCCGCAGCTCCCGACCCGTGGAACCTGATCCGGATCATGCCGGCGAAGGGATAACCCTTCTCCGCCCATGTCTGCCGGGAGGTTCCATCCGGAACATTCCTCACGGAATCACTGGGAACTGCTAATCTGACCGTTTCAAGTTCCAGAGACATTCCATCATGACCGCCGATCCCAAGACCGCTTTTGAACCGCATAGCCGGGAGCAGTTGCCAAACTCTAACCGCGTTTATGAGGCCGGCACTTTGCATCCAGCGATTCGGGTACCGTTCCGGGAGATTAGCCAGAGCCCGACGCACTTGGTGAGCGGAGCCGAAGAGGTCAATCCGCCGGTTCGGGTGTATGACTGCTCGGGCCCTTGGGGAGACCCACAGTTCAATGGTACCTCCGAAGAAGGATTGCCACCGTTGAGAGCGGCTTGGATCCGAGGCCGTGGTGATGTGGAGGAATACGATGGGCGCGAAGTAAAGCCTCAGGACAATGGCTACCTCTCCGGAAAGCATGCCGAATACGCCAGCAAGGCGGAGAAGAACCGGCTGGTGGAATTCCCCGGTTTGACGGCCAGCCGTCGGCGCACACTCCGAGCGAAGCCGGGCCAAGGAGTCACCCAGCTGGCCTATGCCCGAGCCGGAGTCATCACTCCGGAAATGGAGTTCATCGCCATTCGTGAGAATATGGGTCTGGCCAAGCTGGCCGATTTATCGGGAGACCGAGCCCGCAACGAGTTGTCCAAGCAGCATGCTGGATCGAGCCAATTGCCCGACAGTCCGTATTCGCCGTCGATTTTCCGTCGATTCCCCCAACGGATACCGGCCGAGATCACCGCTGAATTTGTCCGGAGTGAAGTGGCCGCCGGGCGGGCTATCATCCCCTCAAATATCAATCACCCGGAGAACGAGCCGATGATCATCGGTCGGAATTTTTTGGTGAAGATCAATGCCAACATCGGCAACAGCGCGGTGGCCTCCAGCATCGAGGAAGAGGTCGAGAAAATGCGCTGGGCCACCAAGTGGGGAGCCGACACGGTGATGGATCTTTCGACGGGCAAGAACATCCACGCCACCCGGGAGTGGATCTTGCGGAACTCCCCGGTGCCTATCGGGACCGTTCCCATTTATCAGGCTTTGGAAAAGGTGGGCGGCAAGGCCGAGGATCTGACTTGGGAAGTTTATCGGGACACCCTCATCGAGCAGGCCGAACAAGGGGTCGACTATTTCACCGTTCACGCCGGGGTGCTCCTGCGATTCATCCCGATGACGGCCCGTCGCATGACCGGCATTGTTAGCCGAGGTGGTAGCATTTTGGCCAAGTGGTGCCTGGCACACCATCGCGAGAATTTCCTCTACACTCACTGGGATGAAATTTGTGAAATCATGGCCGCCTACGATGTCAGCTTCAGCATTGGCGACGGCCTGCGGCCGGGATCCATCGCTGATGCCAACGACGAGGCGCAGTTCGGAGAACTCCAGGTGCAAGGAGAACTCACCCAAAGAGCCTGGAACCATGGAGTGCAGGTGATGAACGAGGGCCCGGGCCACGTTCCGATGCACATGATCGAAGAGAACATGGCCAAGCAGTTGGAATGGTGCCAAGAGGCTCCGTTTTACACCCTCGGCCCGCTGACGACGGACATCGCTCCGGGTTATGATCACATCACCAGTGGCATCGGGGCTGCGATGATCGGTTGGTTTGGCTGCGCGATGCTCTGCTACGTGACCCCCAAGGAGCACCTGGGTTTGCCCAACAAGAAGGACGTGAAGGATGGGGTGATCACTTACAAGATTGCGGCCCATGCTGCGGACTTGGCCAAGGGTCATCCGGGCGCTCAAAATCGCGACAATGCTCTAAGTAAGGCACGCTTCGAGTTCCGCTGGCACGATCAGTTCAACTTGGGTCTCGATCCCATCACGGCCCGCGAATTCCACGACGAGACCCTGCCGCAGGAGGGCGCCAAGACCGCTCACTTCTGTTCCATGTGCGGCCCGCATTTCTGCTCTATGAAGATCACCGAGGACGTCCGCAAGTATGCGGCCGAACAAGGGCTTGCCGCCGAGGAGGCCATTAAAAAAGGCCTCGAAGAAAAATCTCGGGAGTTTGTCGAGCAGGGAGCCGAAGTTTACTCGAAGGCCTGAGTCGGAACCATTCGGCTAAGCCTGAACGATGGAGTAGGGAAAACCTGCCTACCTACCGAATCGTTCAGGCCAAGCTCGAGTCGATCGGACCGGGTCCGTCTAAAAACACCGACGGAACGCCGTAAGGGTCTGCGGCTGAGTTCAAGCCTTGCGTACGAAGCAGGCTTTAAGACCGAGGGCAACCCCATCGATCTTGCAGGATATTTCGTGGTCTCCATCGACCAGACGGATGGGCTTGGATTTTGATCCGCCCTTGAGAACCCCTGAGGAACCGCGCAGGGGGAGATCCTTGATGAGGATCACACAGTCGCCGTCGTTGAGAACGGTGCCATGAGCATCCTTCACAACTCGGGGTGCGTCAGGAGCCTCAGCCTCCGTTGCGCGCTCCCACTCATGCCCGCAAGTGAGGCACTCCCATTTCTCAGGGTGTTCCATCACATCAGTCATCTCACACATCGCGCAGGCAGGTTTACTCATGAACCCAACAGGCTATCTGGGCCGAGGTGCGGATGGAAACCGAAACAGGGTTTCAAAAGGTGACAGTCCACTCCACCCAAGCATAGAGGGTGTCGCCATTCGAATGAGCATTCGGGGCATTCAAGATCAGACAAAGACAACGGAAACCCGATGGGCAAAAGTTCAAGGTGATCATGAAACGCGCCTCAGATGAAAAAGACTGGTTCCTCGCTGTTTTCAGTGGGAAGGGGGGAGGTGACGGCCAAAAGATGATGCGGGTTGGTGACAACGGAGGAGACCCTTGGAAGGTTGCTCGAGCTAGGCAGGGCTTGGCGTGTTCTGGAAGTGCGGCTGAGACGAACCTCCAAAAAAACCTACCTCACCCAAGCACCTCCGAGGTAGGGCGATTTCTCCGAAAGCGCCTCGTCAGCAGACACGGCCCCCCGCAGAGATCGGTCCGCCGCAGACACGGACCGCTCGGAGATCGGTCCCTACCTTGGAAGTCCTCGGACTACATCTGGGTGGCCAAAAAATACCTCACCCAAGCGCCTCCGAGGTAGGGCGATTTCTCCGAAAGCGCCTCGTCCGCAGACACGGACTACCGCAGAGATCGGTCCGCCGCGGACACGGATCGCTCGGAGATCGGTCCCTACCCAGGAGGTCCTCGGGCGGCCTCCGGGGGGCCAAAAACCAACTGTCAGTGACGGTATGAAAACAACTGAAAATAGTGAGGAACCAAAAGACTGAACGACCGTTGGAGAAGCCTTTTTCGGAGCGCCGTTGGAATTAAACGCTCGACGGCATCGAAGCGGGGCGTGACAACCGAACCCAGCCGTCGCGCTGCCGGAACGGTTCGATCCACCATGACTTTGAAAATGCCGAAATCCAGCGTCGTCGCAGTCGCTGTTGCGACTCTGTTCTCAACCTCCCTGACGGGACAGTCCTTGTTCAAAGACTCGTTCGAGTCGAACACTTCGGCCGACTATGATGTGAGGGTGGGTTATTACGCCGGGACCTCGACCAACGACTACACTCTGGATTGGTCTTACGACTACAGTGCTCTGACGTTCAACCGATTCACATCCCAGACGGCAACGCCTGAAAATTTGCCGGTTCCGACCGCGCCCAATTCTGCTGTGGGTGGGTCGAAGGGACTCAAGATCACGGTCAACAAGAACGACAACGAGCCGGGTCGCTTTGCCCTGAGTCTTTACCCGAAGACTACGAATTTTTCCGGGGACTATGTCCTCAAGTTCGATGCCTTCTTGAATCATGCAGCCTTTGCAGACAGCGGAGTCGGAACCTCTGAGTTCCTCACGTTTGGTCTGAACCACTCGGGAGATTTGGTGAACTGGGGTGTGCTGTCGGGTGCAGAACAGCGAGAAGATTTTGCGACCGAGGCCTTGGGTGGGACCGGCAGCGATGGCCTCTGGTTTGGGGTTGTCGGAGACGATGGTGCAGCGCGGGGTCTTCAAAGCTGGGAAGGACAGGCCGGACAAGCCAGCCGTTACCTCGACGGCGAAGCGGCGGGTGTTCCCGATCGCGACGGCAACGGCAATCCGGATGACGATGGCAATGAGCCTTATCTGCGAACCCAGTTTCCGTCACCGCGGTTCGAGGCCCCAGGTGTTCTCGGCAAGCGGTGGGTTCAGGTGGAAGTGAGCCAGATCGGTGATGTGGTCACCTGGAAGATCGACGGGCGGATCATTAGCCGCCGCATCAATACGAGTCCCTGGAAATCAGGGCGAGTGATGGTGGGCTACATGGATCCCTTCGCAGGCGTGGCCGAGGTGAAGGGGGAAAGTTGGCTGCTCATCGACAATGTGCGCGTTGAATCGGTGCGCACCGTGGTGGTTAACACGGCCGACAACGCATCTGCAGCCGGTGATGGAAAGACCTCTCTGGCGGAGGCGCTCAAAGACGTTCGCTCCAACGACCGCATCACCTTCAACATCCCGGGGGCTGGGCCGCATTATCTGGTCACACCGACCGCAGGCTATTCGATGGTCCAGGCCGATAATGTTTTGATCGACGGTTTTAGTCAGCCCGGAGCCATCGCCAACACCAATGTTCTTCAGGGCTCCGACACCGCCCAACTGCGGATCGTTCTTGATTCACGGGCTGGGGGTCGCTTTGCACTCACCGACTACGGAGACCATGGGTTCGGGGATAGCGAGAGCGCGATCTTGCCGATTCTTAATTCTCGCAACTTCACCCTGCGTGGTGTGGCCGTGCTGAGCGCAACCGGCGGAGACTCCGCGGCCGATCCCTTTATCTATGGCTTGGCGTTGGTCGGTGCTTCGACCGAAGCCCGCATCCAGGGTTGCTGGTTCGGTGTCGATCCGGCGAAGCCGACGGCATTGGGAGTCCGCGGTGGTCGTGCTGCGGTGGCCTCCTTCAAGTGGGACAATAATATCACCTCCGAGGGATTGGTGGTCGGCACCGATTCGGACGGTTTTGGGGACGTCGCAGAACACAACCTAATCACCGGCCAATTGTTGGCCATTCATCTGGAGACCCCCAACGCCCGGATTTCAGGCAATCGTTTCAACTACCTCCCCGATGGTTCGATCTTCGACTATTCACAAGTGGCGGGCTATCTCGGGGATTTCACCGACATGGAAGCCATTGAGAATGGGCGAGGCCATTACATGCTCATAGGTACGGATGGCGACGGCATCAACGACGCCAATGAGCGTAATTATTTTGGTCCCCTCAGCTACGAGGTAGTGGCCGAGTTCTGGCGCACAGCGACCGGGGTGGTCCTGGCCGGGAATTCTTTTGGATACGGACCGTCGGGTTCGGTGCTCTTCAAAAACCCGACCCCGATTAGTCTTACCACGGTCCGGAGCTATTCGACCCTTCGGGTGGGTTCTGACTTCAGTGGGCCGGCTGAATCTGATGCATTGGAAGCCAACAAGTTGTCCGGGATGGGAGCCCCCCTGATTCGTTTCCATGGCAGCAACGGGTCAGCGGATCAGCCGGCGCGGGTTGTTTTTCGCGGCAACGTTTTATCGGGCAATGTTGGCAGCGCTCCGTGGGACGTCTCCAGCGGCCTGGCGGCCGACAAATTCTATGGATTCGCTTTGGCAGAACCCACAGGTGAAATCCGGCCGGTGATTCAGACGAATTCGACGACCTCTAAGCTTTCGGTTCGGGTGCCAGCGCGGAACCCAAGTTACGCGATGGGAGGCATTCAGGTGGATGTGGCTTTGGCGGACCCGATCGGCTTGGCTGCGACTTCAGAGGCCTACCCCAACGGTTCGGTCCAAAGTCTGAAACACTTGAAGCAAGTGACCTTGGACGCCTCGATGGACGGGGGATTGGTAGACATTGATCTGAGCGAATTGGCCTTGAGTGCCGCTGATTTGAAACGAGTCACGCTCTCAGCCAGTTACGTTCTGGATGCGGTTGCTGCATCGGATACAACGATCGCCGTTCCGGTTTCTGCGGTGACGTCGCCGTTCTCGGCCACCTTGGGAGGCTTCGAAGTGCCGACGACGCCCATCCGAGTGGCGGTGACCCTCACGGGCAACACCCTCGGACTCTCCTGGTCCGGAGGCCTCCCGCCTTACAACCTGCAGGTCCGGAGCGCCTTGGATGCCCCATGGCAGAATTTGCTCACGACCAATGACTTAAAGACCACGGTACCGGTCACCAACAGTGCGACCTTCTTCCGTATTAGCGGAAACTGAAGCATGGCCGGTTGGCCGAGCCACATCCCTCTCGCTGAGGCGAAGGGGTTTCGGCTCGTAGGCCGGCGCCAGGCTCCTCGCATTTCTAATGAAGCTGGTATTCTCTGAGGCGGTCGCAGATCCCAGCCGCTACGTCTATCCGTATGCGGTCTGGGCATTTCCGGAACCCACAGAAAGCCCCGCTGATTTATTTGCAGCCGGATTTTTACCATCCGCTCCAGATCTCTCCCGCTTCTACATGGGGCGCCAATTGCGGGTGCCGCTGGGAGAATGGCGAACCTCTTCCGAAAACAGGCGCGTGCTGCGTAAGGCTGGAAATTTGCAGTGTGAGTTGGTGCCTCGGGATCGCTTTGACCTAACGCCGGAGCGCCGGGCGGCCTGGTTGGCCTTTGCTGAGGCCCGCTTCGGTTCGGGTGTTATGTCGGCGGCGCGCTTGGACCGACTCTTGGCGGGTCGGGTGATTTCCCACTTGCTGGTGTTCCGGGACGGCGGTGGTGATGGACCCGAACGGGGAGTGGCTCTGCTGTACCTCGAGCCGCCGCGAATGGCCTATTACTACTATGCGTTCTATGACTTGTCCGATTCGGGCAGCCATCTCGGGATGGCCATGATGACGCGGGCGGTGGCTTGGGCTCAGGAAAGTGGTTTGGGTCACCTGCACTTGGGCACCTGCTATGCAGACAAGGCCCTCTATAAGACTCAGTTCGAGCCGATAGAATTTTTCAATGGGCACCGTTGGTCGCGCAACCGGGATGAATTACGGCACCTGCTCCGGACCCAGCCCGAAACCCATCGGTTGGAGTCGCCGGACTATCAGTCATTTCTCGACGGTGGTTTGTCGGCCGCTGCAGCCGTTTCGCCATTCCGGGTCTCGCTCAGCGCTTCAAGCTGAGTTCGATGGCATCCAAAACTGGTTTTCGCCACGCCTCGTAGCCCTCGGCGTTAAGATGGAGCCGGTCAGCGACAAAGAATCGAGGATCGGGTTTGCCTTGGGAGTCGAGCAATGGCGAGGCCACGTCGATGACCCGCACATGCTGACGAGACTGAGCTAGGATCTTGAGCCGTCGGTTGAACTCCGATTGAGCTTCGAGGAGATGCACACGTGAGGGGCTCGGCTTCACGGTGAGTAACAGGATCGAGGTTCCACGGAGTTCGGTTTCGGCACGCTCCAAGAACACGGCCAGATCTTGAGCGATTTCCGCGGGGGTTTGGCCATCGGCCAAATCGTTATCGCCTTCGTAGACCACGACCACCGAGGGGCCATAGGGCAGCACCACTCGGTTAAAGAACCGCAGGAGATCCTTGAAACGGGAACCACCGAATCCGCGGTTGAGCACCGGCCGATTTTGGATTGAGGCGGGCAAATTGGTCCACAATCGGATGCTGGAACTGCCAACGAACAAGATCGGCCGCGGCGGTGGCGGGACTCTGCGGTCTAGGGCTTCAAATTTTAGAACCTCCGGCTCAAAGCGGTTGGTCAGGGCCAATTCAGCGGCGTTCAAAGGAAGCAGAAGGATCAGAAGGGGGATCCAGGCTAATAGCCAGAATCTCATGCCGGTGGGATCGGAGAGAATTCGTCGGCATGATACGAACTGCGAACTAAGGGACCTGAGGCCACATGGGTGAATCCCATGGCATCACCCTCACGCCGGAGCGAGTCGAAAACGGCCGGAGGGATGAAGTCCACCACCGGCAGGTGCTTGAGGGTCGGTTGCAAGTATTGCCCCAGAGTAAGGATATCACAGTGGGCCTGACGGAGGTCTCGCATGGCTTCGAGCACTTCTTCCTGAGTTTCACCCAGCCCGAGCATCATGCCCGATTTGGTGTGAACTTTGTCGCCGAGGCGGTCTTTGACCTTGGTCAGCACGCGGAGGGACCGCTCATAGGTGGCGCGATGGCGCACCGAAGGAGTCAGACGGCGAATTGTCTCGAGGTTGTGGTTGAAGATGTCTGGCCGAGCCGCGAGGACCGAATCGATCGCGTCGTCACGATCGAGGAAATCGGGAGTCAACACCTCGACAACGATTCCAGGATTCAGATCTCTGACCGCTTCGATGGTGCGGCGGAAATGTTCGGCGCCACCATCTTGGAGGTCATCTCGGGCCACCGCCGTGATCACCACGTGCTTGAGTCCCATGCGACGGGTGGCCTCGGCGACTCGCTGAGGCTCATCCTGTTCCAAGGCCAGTGGTTTGGCCGTCGAGACCGCGCAGAATCCGCAGGCGCGGGTACAACGATCTCCCGCGATCATGAAGGTCGCCGTGCCCTTGCTCCAGCACTCCCAATGATTGGGGCACTTGGCACTCTCGCAGACAGTATGGAGGCCCAAGCCATCGAGCAGCGTGCGCGTGGCCGTGAAGGCACTGGAGGTGGGTAACTGCACCTTCAGCCATTCGGGCAGACGGCGCCTGGGAAGTAATGGGATCGCGGCCATCGGGGCCGCCATCGTTGAAGAACACGAACTCATCGACAGCCTTGAAGTTCAAACCGGACCGGCCGCTTGGCAACTGCTTTTGGGAAGGCCCGCTTGCTGCTCGATGAAGTCGGCGGCCTGGGTCGCGATGACATTCCAGTCGAGCCGGGCGGCGACTTTGGCGGCGGCTGAGAGTCCGAGGGCACGGCGTTCGGTGGCTGGAAGGGCGAGGATTGCCAGAACATTCTCGGCGAAGGATTGGCCGGACCAGCCCGAGAACCGGATCGCCGGTTCGTCTGCGAAGTAGCGGGAAAGATTTTCTAGGGGAGTGCTGACGCAGGGAATCCCGCAGCCCAGATATTCGACGGCCTTGGCGACGAAGGCGCAGTGAACACCTTGTGATTCCTCATAAGGGACTAAACCCACGGAAGCTCCGCCCAGGGCCTCAGCCATTTGATGGTACGGAATGAAGCCGGTCATTTCGAGAGGGATCCCGGGAGCGGCCGCCCGAACCGCCTGAGCCAATTGCAGCAATGCAGGAGTTTCTTTTCCGAGGAATCGGAATCGGAGATCCGGCCGGCGAGCGTGCAAGTGCAACAAAGCGTCCCGGGCGATGGGGCCTAGGTGATGCGTGTCGAAGGACCCGTGCATGACCACCACAGGCCTCTGGGAATTCGTCGGATCGGCCGCGGTTTCGGGATGCGGCCGAAACAGGCTGGCGTCGTAGCCATACTGGATGACTCGGATCCGGTTGGCGGGGTAACCGGTGGCTTGGAATCGTTCCGCCAACGGAGCCGACACGGTCATCACGCCCTCGGCATTGAAGCGCCGGGGCAACGAGCGCTCGTAGCGGTTGAGCCAGGGAACCAAACCCGATCGCGTAAACACCGCGGGCCAGGTCTCCATGAACCCTGTGAGGTAGTCCAGGAAGTTGAGGATGATGGGCACTTTCCATCGCCTTTTAAGCAGGCCAGCGGCCACGGCAGAAATCGTGTGCTGCGAGAGGAGGACGTCGAAGCGAAATTCCGGAACGGTCGATTGGCGCAGGGACTTCAGCGTCCGGTCGGCGTGCTGGGCCAGGGCTAACGGATAAAGCAGGTACTTGAGGTTGCGGTGGGGCGTGTAGCGACCCATCGGCCACCGGGTAAAAGGATGTATGTGAATGCCTTGGGTCGCCGCAATGGATTCCCAATCGGGAAAGATGGGGCAAAACAAGTGGACTTCATGGCTTCGGCGCACCAATTCGCGGATTAGATAAATCGCTTCTGCTGAGCCTCCGCCGCTGGGAGGGAAATAAGGTTCATGGGTGAGGAAGGCCAGGCGCATCGCAAGGGGAGATGTGGAGTCGAGGGCGTTCAGTCCAGGCCGCGAAGGAACCGTTCAAGGATATGAATCGATTTCTCCAACTGGGAGATGGCCAGCCATTCTCGCTCGGTGTGAGCCTGGGCGATGTCCCCCGGACCGAACACCACCGAAGGGATCCCTCCCGCGGCCAGGGGCGCCGCATCGGTAAAGTAATGAACGCCTCGGGTAGTCCGGCGTCCGGCGGCGCGGGTCAAAGCCTGAACCAGTGGAAGGTCGGGATTGGTTTCGAGCGGCTCGCAGGGACTGGTCCGGAGGGTGTCGAAGGAGGCTTTGAGTCCCTGCTGTTGCAACAAGGCACGAATTTCTCGGCGAACCCCGGATTCGGTCTCGCCGGGAAGAGTGCGTCGATCGATGTCTATGATGCATTCGGCGGGCACGATGTTGGGTTGGCGTCCCCCGTCGATCCGGCCGACGTTGATTGTGGGGCGTCCAAGCCGAGGATGGGCGGGGCGAGCGGCCAGTTCGGAGGCATACTCGGTCTCGAGAGCCAGAACGATTCGAGACATGGCGGTCACGGCGTTGCGGCCGCGATGCGGTGTGGCCCCATGGGCTGGACGCCCGATGGTCCGCAGGCGCAACCAGACATCGCCCTTGTGCGCCGTCACAATTTCCAAGCCGGTCGGCTCACCGACAATTGCCAAATCGCTCTTAGGCCCGTGGCTGGCAAAGTATCGAGAACCCAATTGCATGTTCTCTTCGTCGATCAGTCCGACAAAGAGGATCTCAGTATGCGCCGGCCGTGGGCCCGCTGCGGTCACGTTGAGCAGGGATTGAAAGTAAGCGCTGACAGACCCTTTGGTGTCGCACGCGCCGCGCCCATACACGCGCCCGTCGCGGACAACCGGCTTAAGCTGCAGCGCGTAGGCCGGTTCACCGACCGTGTCGAGGTGCGGTGCCAAAAGGACCCTATGGCGGACTGGGCCCCGCGGGGTTAATCGGACCAGAAGGTTAGAGCGTCCCGGGACCACGGATTGTGATTCCACCTCTAGGCCGTGTCGACGGGCTGCCGATGCCAGGAATTCCGCCACCCGATGTTCGCCATGAAAATTGGGATCGCTGAAAAAAGCAGGGTTCACGCTGGGCAGCGCGATAAGATCCTGAAGCAATCGGACGCTGGTGGGTTGGGAGGCCACGGTGATCGGGAGCCTACCGGCGGGTTGGCTCCCCGGCGATCATCAACTTTTACGGCGAGCGGCCCGTTGGGTCGGAGTGGCCATGGGGTAGAGCCCCGGACAGCAGCCGAAGGTTTGATGGAACGCGGCGCTGAAGTGGCTGAGGCTCGAATAGCCCACTTCTAAGGCCGCCTCGGTGACGTTAAATGATCCGGATCGCAACAAGGTGGCCGCCTTTTCCATCCGCAGCTGCCGTAGGTACTGGGGAATGGTTTGTCCCATCTCCTTTGAAAAAGTTCGGCTCAGGTAGAACGGACTGCATGCGGCTTCCCGGGCGATGGTTTCCAGCGAAGGGGGGAGGGTCAGGTCTTTCTTAAGGGCCTCGACCACGGTTTCCACACGGTCACGGGCAACCCGCTGTTGGCGATGACAGAACAGTTCGGAATCCGATGGCGGGGCGAAGAAGAACTCGCTCATCAACTCTCGGACCTTGGCCCCGTACCAAAGCCTTTGAGCTCCGGCCAAGACCGGGGGTTGGCGTAAGGCCATGACCAGATCGCGTTGACGGGTGGTCAGGGGCTCGGGTTCGGAGACGCCCGAAACGGCGGGTTGGGCATCCAGCGATGTCTGGATGAGGGGGTGGAGAAAATCCCGACTTTCTCCCAGCTCTCGGCGCAAGAAATCGGGGCGAAACTCCACCGTGATGAACTGGTGGGTTTGTCCCGGGGTGCGAACAGCAGAGAGGGGGGACTGGCCTTGGCGATAGAAGCCGGCGGACTGGTTCCGGAAACGGGCCGTCTTGCTGCCACAGCTGACCGAACCTTGGCCCGAGAGATTCAGGCAGAGCTCGACGCTCTCAGGATGGAAGCTGCGGGCCCAGTCAATCGGATCGGAAGCATTGAAATCGTGCCATTCTAAGCTGAAGCCCAGGCTTCCGAAACTGCCGAAGAGTTGTCGCCAGCCGGCCCCGATGGCAGCCCAAGCAGCGACCTCGCCTTCAAAGCGGGGTGGGTTTGTCTTGGGAGTCCGAGGCATGGCAGCAAATTTATGAGGCTTCAGGGTAGGGTGCGAGCAGCGCACCGACAAGATTCCCCGCCAAAGGGGTGTGGGACGGCGTGCGCCGAAATTCTCGAACCAC
>Ga0209444_10000247_pt1 | contig 29280 bp, 23 predicted proteins | sample LauGreFaBDMM15DN_2_FD_188215 | JGI IMG/M metagenome (GOLD analysis project Ga0209444, IMG submission 188215) | Freshwater lake microbial communities from Lake Michigan, USA - Fa13.BD.MM15.DN (SPAdes) (version 2) | ecosystem: Environmental > Aquatic > Freshwater > Lake | place: Lake Michigan... | reverse complement strand
AGCGGTGTGCAGAACGAGAGCGAGGTTCAGAGTGAGAGCGCATCGGAGGAGGAGCCTAAAGCAGATTCAAGCGAAGAGACGGAGGCGAAATAGTTTGGAAAAAGTACTCGTTTTCAAAACCCGTGAGCAGTATTTATTCGTCCAGGCGAAATTGGTGTTGTCTGACGATGAAATTCCCTTTCAAGAACGGAATACCATGGATTCAATGTTCAATGATTTCGGTAGTTATGAAATATACGTAACTTCGGAGTATGAAAACGATGCGAAAAAACGATTAACGGATGCCTTTAAGTAATTTAGCTTTAAGGAGTATTACCGGAGCAATCTTTGGCACAATTGTCATCGGTTCAATTCTTTGGCATCCTTATGCTCAAATGGCCGTCTTCTCGGTTTTCATGGTCCTTGGACTTGCTGAGTTCTACCGTTTATTTAAGAATCACCCCATTGTAGAAGTTAGTTCTGAAATCGGTATATTTATTGGTTGTTTTATCTATATACTGTTGATTGGATTAAGTTTATCAAATCTACCAATCATTGTCATAACTATCCTTTTCCCCCTATTTTTTACTCTGATTCTAAATGAATTGTGGGCAAAAAAGGAACATCCATTAATCAATATTTCCGTACTTGTTTTTGGGATCATCTATGTGGTCATACCATTCTATTTAAGCATTGACTTAAGTTTAAGAAATACCTCTTACCTACCGCATGTTGTAGGTATGTTCCTGTTAATTTGGACAAATGACACATTTGCCTATTTAAGTGGTAAACTGTTTGGAGAACGCAAATTATTTGAACGGATATCACCAAAAAAAACGTGGGAAGGAACAATCGGCGGTGTTATATTTACCTTGATATTAGGGTACATTATTGGGACATACCTCAACGAAGGGGAGACGTTGTTTTGGGTTGTGTCGGCCATCATCATTGCGCCATGTGCCATTTTTGGAGATTTATTGGAGTCACTTTTCAAACGAAGTTTAAATATAAAAGATTCAGGAACCATTTTGCCCGGACACGGAGGCATCTTAGATCGATTCGACGCGGCACTATTCGCCATACCGTTTTTTTATTGTTGGTCGATGATTTATTTATTTTGGTAAGCTATGACATTACACAGAGAAGGTAAAAATATTATGTTGTGGAGCGCTGTCTTCACAATTGTTTTTAGTACACTGGCATATTATTTTTTATGTTGCTGCTGTCCAATTATTTATTGGATATTACAAGGCGGGTTAATTGTTTTACTTGGACTTGTCATTCAATTTTTTCGTGTTCCTAAGCGAACCTGTCTTGGCGCAGCAACTGACATCATGTGTCCGGCGGATGGAAAAGTTGTTGTGATTGAAGAAACTACTGAAAGTGAGTATTTTCAGGACCGACGTATCCAAATTTCAATTTTCATGTCCCCATTAAATGTACATGCAAACTACCATCCAATAAAAGGGATTGTGAAATACATTAAATACCATCCTGGACTATTTCTTGTTGCTTGGCATCCAAAAAGCAGCACAGACAATGAAAGAAGTACCTTTGTGGTTGAACATTCAAATGGAAAAGAAGTATTATTTCGACAGGTTGCTGGAGCTGTGGCACGTAGAATATGTTATTACCCTGCGGAAGGAGAGTTCGTAGAGGTAGGTCAAGAGTTTGGATTTATTAAATTTGGGTCAAGAATTGACCTGTTTTTACCTTTAGGCACAAAAATTGATGTAGAAATTGGCGATGTTGTTAAAGCAAAATTAACACGCATTGGAGAAATCAATTAATTCGTATATTTACCGTATAAAATCAAACATTATGAAAAAAGTATTTTTAACACTTGCATTGATCACGTATGTTGGATCAATGGCAACAACAACTTACGCTGCAGTAACAAGTACTGAAGTAGTGAAAAAAGACGACGATAAGAAAAAGAAGAAAAAGAAAAAAGGAGCTTGTTGTTCTTCGCAACAAGGTAAATCTTGTTCTACAACTAAACAATAATCTTGTTGTTCTAAAAAAGCAAACTAATCTACATTGATTAGGAATAAAAAAGGCCATCAAATGATGGCCTTTTTTATTAACTGAATATTTTCTGATACCCCTCTTGATATTTCTCTAGAATCTTCTTTCTCTTTAATTTCAACGTTGGTGTAAGCTCACCTCCATCAATCGTGAATTCAGCTGGAAGCAAGGCAATTTTCTTCACTTGTTCCCAATTACCAAAGACCTGATTAATTTCAGCAATCTCTTGATTCATGCGTTCAATAAATTCGCTTTGTTTAGCGATTTCTTCATTACTCATGGATTCAAAACGGAGTCCATGACGGTTCGCCCATTCTTTCGCATATGCAAAGTTTGGAACAACAAATGCAGCCGGGAATTTCTCTCCTTCACCAATCACCATGATTTGTTCGATAAAGCGCGATTGTTTAAATCGATTTTCCATCGCCTGAGGAACGATGTATTTACCACCAGAAGTTTTAAATATTTCTTTTTTACGATCGGTGATTTTCAAGTATTTACCATCTTGAAATTCCCCTATATCTCCCGTATGGAACCACCCATCGCTGTCCATCACTTCATTCGTAGCTTCTATATTATTATAGTATCCCAACATTACATTAGGACCTTTAACCAATATCTCTCCATCCGAAGCAATTTTCACTTGCACGCCTTCAATCAATGCACCTACTGTTCCTATTCTTATTCCGGTTACAAAATTATTTACCGAAACCACAGGAGAAGTTTCTGTTAATCCATATCCTTCAAGTATAGGAATGTCAGCCGCTAGGAAGATGCGCGCTAATCTTGGCTGAAGTGCTGCGCTACCTGAGGCAATCGCTTTAACATTTCCACCTAAGGCATCTTTCCATTTGGAGAAAATCAATTTTCGTGCAATGCCTAATTTAAACTTAAAAAATAAACTCGCGTGTACATTGTCGTAGTTTTCCGCTAGGTTCAAGGCCCAATAAAACAGTGCCTTTTTTATGCCTTTTAGTTCTTCGCCTTTTGCCATGATTTTATCAAATACTTTTTCGATTAAGCGAGGGACTGCTGAAAACAAATCAGGTTTAACTTCTTTAATGTTGTCACCGATTGTATCCATGGATTCCGCAAAATAAATAGAGCATCCTAGGTACATATATAAATAATGAAGCATTCGTTCATAAACGTGGCAAATCGGCAAGAAGGTTAAAACCCGTGAATTATTATCGGCAGGAATTGGCTCAATACAACTAGAAACATTAGATAATATGTTTCGATGTGACAGCATAACTCCTTTTGGATTCCCTGTTGTTCCAGAAGTATAAATAATGGTTACTAAATCCTCGTTTTTCACCATTTTCATGCGCTCTTGAACCTGGTCTTCCTCTGTATGTGTTTTTTGTTCTTCAATAAAAGACCAATGAGGAACAGAATCAAGCTTATCAAATGAAAATAAATGTGCTAAACTTGGGACATCTTGACGAACATTGGAAATTTTATCCGCAAGTTCTTGATTCGAAACGATACAAATTTTCGCTGCACAATCATTTAAAATGAATCGGTAGTCGCTTTCAGAAATATTTGGATATAGTGGGACAAGTATTGCACCTGTTTTCTGAACCGCGATATCTAGTATATTCCATTCGATTCGATTGGAACTTGCTACGGCAACGCGATCACCTGCCTGCACGCCCATGGATATTAATCCACGTGCAACATTCATGGTGCGTTCTAAAAAATCACTGGTCGAAACTGGCACCCATATTCCAGCTGTTTTTGTAACAAACATACTCGCATTTGGGTAGTTTTTTAATTGATGATCAGGGACTTCGAAAAGTCTTTCAGCAGTTATCATAGTTTAGTTTTATGGTTATCGAAAATAAGAAATATTATCGAATTACAGAAAAAGGATGGTGAAAAGTGAGATTAGCACTATGCCAATCACGTTTAAAACAAAACCCATTTTTACCATTTGGTGGATCTTCACATGACCCGAAGAAAAAACAATCGCGTTTGGAGGAGTCCCAACAGGCATCATGAATGCGAGGCTAGCTCCCAAAGTGAGGGTGAAACACAATTGAAGAATATCGTATCCTGATTCCTTTGCAAAACTGGCAATTACCGGAACAAAGATCGTAACAAGTGCCAAATTGGACATGACTTCGGAAGCAAAAACGGAGATGACCACTACGATCAGAACAATTGCAGGAATGGACATGTGTTCGTAATTCTGAAATACCTTCGTTAAGGAAGCAACGATGCCGTTTTTTTCAAATATTTGGGCCAAAGCGAGTCCACCACCAAATAACAATAAGATACCCCAAGGCAATTTCTCTGTATCCTTCCAATCTAACAATGGTTTTTTCTCCTTTTTACTTGGGACGATAAACAGAAGAATGGCGCCAAAAATGGCAGCACTTTCATCACCATAATTCAATCCTGTAAAATACGTGATCAGTTCTTTGAAGGACCATAAAACAATGACTAAACCAAATATTGCCAAGGCTCTCAATTGCTCGTTGGTCCAAGGTACATTCGGTAAATTTACGTCATGTATTTCCTTTCTTTCCTTTCCCAAAGCAATATAAAAAACGCCGTACATTACGAGAAGCATGGTAATTGCTAGTGGCATTCCAATTTTCATCCAATCAAAAAAGCTCACGGTGATGTGAAAGTTCTTTTGTAAAATCGCCGCCATTTGAGTGTTTGGTGGAGATCCGATTAACGTTCCTACTCCACCGATACTTGAAGCATAGGCTATGCTTAGCATTAATAACAAAGAAAATTTTGATTTCTGATGTGCTACAGGCATTGCTTGAATAATGGCAATCGCCATAGGTAACATCATGAGTGCTGTTGCTGTATTTGAAATCCACATGCTGAGGAATCCGGTACTTAGAATAAATCCAAGTAGAATTCTAGGCTTTGAATCCCCAACAACGTTGATGATGCGTCGAGCGATTTGCTCGTGAACCTTCCATTTTTCTAATCCAAGAGCTAGAACAAATCCACCGAAAAACAAATAGACGTTATTGTTTCCATAGCTCGCTGCTAAGTCGTTTGTGTCTAATAATCCTAAGGGGATAGCTAAAATGAAGGGGAGTAAGGCTGTGACATAAATGGATATCACCTCAAATATCCAAAAGAAAATCATTAGTCCACCAAGTGCAACTGCATTCCAATAGGAATTAGTTGCACCAGTAGAAAAGAGTATCATTAGAAAAGAAAAGACGCCAAATGCTGCGAGCATGCGCTTCCAATCTAACTTAAGCATGTATTATTTGTTCAAAGCATTTAACGCATCAACAAAAGTCAAGGCCTTTGCTTCAACATCTGCTACAATCGCACGAAATTCAGCTTTTCCTTTTGCTTTGTGCATGCGCCCAAGAATGACATCTTGAAAAGTCGCTGCTTCTGTAATCAGTTTTTCTGTTGCTGGAGCTTTTGACTCATCCAACATTTGGTGGTGAAAACACTCTTCTACCACATCAAAGACCATCTCGTTGATGTTTCTTTTAAGAATTCTTTTATTTGACATATTTCTACTTTATTTCCGTCAAAAGTAAGTCGAAAATAGGACTTACACTACAAAACTGAACATTTTATGTGTAGATGCTTCGGATACATCAGTAAGTTTGACAACGGATTGTGTAACTTTGTCGCTATGACATACCCCATATTACATATCCGTAAAGGCAAGGAACAATCATTGATGCGACGTCATCCATGGGTTTTTTCTGGAGCCATAGAGTCCACTACTGAATCCTTAAAGGATGGTGATATCGTGAGTTTAATGACGCGAAAAGATCAATTTTTAGGGCTTGGGCATTTTCAACATGCAACCATTTCAGTTCGAATCTTAAGTTTTGATTACGAAGTCATTGATCAATCATTTTTTGATAAAAAAATCAAAAAAGCAGTTGATTCCCGCTTAAACATTGGCTTATTTACAAAGCAAAATAACATTTTCCGAATTTGTCATGGCGAAGGAGACGAACTACCTGGACTTGTTATCGATTTCTACAACGGAGTTGCAGTCATTCAATGTCACTCAATAGGCATGTACTTTTCCGTAGAATTGATTGCCAATGCATTAAAAAATGCATTCGGGAAGAAATTAACAGCCGTTTACTCGAAGTCGACGGACACCTTACCAAAACGAACGGATGTTAGTGATGCATATTTGTACGGAAGCTGCGAAATGCCTCACCTAGCGTTAGAAAATGGCGTGAAATATAACATCGATTGGCTAACCGGACAAAAAACTGGCTTCTTTATCGATCAGCGTGTCAATCGACGCATACTCGGAGAATATTCAAAAGGGAAAAAAGTACTCAATACATTTTGTTATTCCGGAGGGTTTTCGCTTCAAGCACTCAACCACGGTGCAACATTGGTGCATTCGTTGGATAGCTCGAAAAAAGCGATTGCCTTGACAGACGATAACATTACCTTGAATAACTATTCCGAAAAACATATGTCAATTTGTGCGGATGCCATGGATTACATGAAGGACTTAAAAGAAGATTACGACATTATCGTGTTGGATCCACCCGCTTTCGCGAAGCATCGCGAAAAACGACACCAAGCCATTCAAGGATACAAACGCTTAAATGCACACGCTATTCGTCAGATTAAACCCGGAGGAATCATCTTTACCTTTTCTTGCTCTCAGGTCATCGATAAAGCATTATTCACAAACACCATCATTGCAGCTGCCATTGAATCTGGAAGAAATGTGCGCATTTTGGAACAAATTCATCAACCTGCCGATCACCCAATTCATGCCTTTCATCCAGAAGGTGAATATTTGAAAGGATTAATCATTCAAGTGGATTAAGATGTTGTCGTTAAATTACAAGTCGATTTTAGGAATGGCGCTTCCGATGATGGTCTCCGGTTTTGTTCAGTCTATTGTATTGATTACAGACGCATCGTTTATCAGCAGGTATTCTACAGAAGCATTCGATGCCGTTGGTAACGCCGGACTTTTATATGTTACGATTTACGTGTGCCTAGCAGGTATGGGTGATGGTGCGCAAATCATCATAGCCCGCAGGATTGGTGAGGGACGTGTTTCCGCCATTGGACGAGTGTTCGGAACGTCTTTTTTAACGAATTTCATTCTGGCCATCAGTTTCTTTGGAGTATTATATTGGTTCTTGCCTTCTGCTATTCTTGGATACTCCAAACATCAAGAAATTGCCATGCTACAAGGTGACTTTTTACGTATCCGAAGTTTCGCATTGTTTTTCGCGATGATTACGATTACCATTCAAGCATTTTTATTGGCGAAGGGCAAATCTATCATTGTCCTATACGCAGCATTAATTACCGCGACAAGTAACGTGTTTTTAGCGAATGCACTCATTTTTGGTAAGTTTGGATTACCAGAAATGGGAATTGAAGGCGCAGCATTAGCGAATACCATAGCTGATGCCTTAGGGATGTTGTTTTTAGTCATTTATTTGATTTTCTCGTCAGAGCGAAGGGAATACCAGTTGTTTGCGCATTTCAAATTCGACTTAACTTCCATGAAAGAACTATTAAAAGTTGGAAGTCCCATGATGTTTCAAGGATTTTTCGCCTTGGCAATTTGGACTGTATTTTTCACATGGTTGGAGCAAAAAGGACAGTTCGACTTAACCGTATCACAAAATGTTCGCGCCATTTATTTCCTCGCTTTTGTTCCAATATGGGGTTTTGCAGGGACAACTAAAACCTACATTTCTCAATACATTGGTGCAAAGCGATTTGAGGACATTCCAATGATTCAAAGACGCATTCAGTTAATGACTGTTATATTCTTGTGCATGACTTTTCATGGCGCAGTTTTATATCCGGAAGCGCTCATTCGTATGATTAATCCAGAGGAGGAGTACATTCATAAAAGCGCGGAAATTCTCAAGTTGATTTCTGTTTCGATTATGTTATTTGGATTTGCTTCTGTTTATTTTCAGACCATTCATGGGTCCGGAAATACCTTGCACTCCATGTTTATAGAATTAGGAACAGCCTCGGTTTATGGATTTTTCTGTTACTTGTTTATCAAAGTTTGGCGTTTGGATATTTATTGGATTTGGACAGTTGAGTATATTTATTTTATGTTACTCGGATTAGGCTCCATCGCTTACCTTAGACTGTACGATTGGAAAAAGAAAATTGTATGATGAAAGATCGTTTACGTATTGTTTTCATGGGAACCCCGGAATTTGCTGTGGGAATTTTAGATGCATTAGTGCACTCCAAACATGAAGTTGTTGGTGTGGTGACTGTCGCCGACAAACCTGCAGGACGCGGACAGCAAATTCAGCAGAGTGCTGTCAAACAATACGCCATTTCGAATGAAATTATTGTTTTGCAACCAGAAAAATTGCGCGAGGAATTATTTCTAACTGAATTAGCTGCCTTAAAAGCTGATTTATTTGTCGTTGTCGCCTTTCGTATGCTTCCAGATGTGGTATGGAAAATGCCGATGAAGGGAACCATTAATTTACACGCCAGTTTACTTCCGAAATACCGAGGAGCAGCGCCGATCAATTGGGCCATCATGAATGGTGAAGCCGAAACGGGAGTTAGTACTTTTTTCATCAATGAAAACATAGATACAGGCGCCATTATCGCTCAAAAATCCATGCTGGTGAGCAATTTCATTACGGCAGGGGAATTACATGACGAATTAAAATCCATCGGAGCAAAATTAACCGTAGAAACGGCAGATCAAATTGGATTGGGTTCCGTCGCAACGGTATTGCAAGATTCAAGTGACAAAAATCTTCCTTTCGCACCAAAAATATTCAAGGCAGATTGTGAAATTGACTGGAATCAGAGCGCTGAAATAAATCATAACCGCATTAGAGGACTATCACCCTACCCTGCTGCTTGGTGTAAACTTTGGTCCTTAAAAAAATCCGTTTGGATTACGTTTAAACTTTTCGATTCATCGCTTATATCCATAAGTGATTCCGTTCGAAAGGACGGGCCATTTTCTTGTCCAGAAGGTATCGTTTTTCCGAGTGGAAATGGATTTGTCTTGCTCAAAGAAATTCAAGCAGAAGGAAAAAAACGCATGGATTACAAGTCCTTCTTGGCTGGAAATGACTTAAAAGACTTCGTTTTTAATCCTTGATATTAAGTTAGTTAAATTCTTTTTTTTTGATTTTTAATTCTAACTTAGTAGTGAAAGACCTACTATGAAACACTATTACTTTATCCTTTTTTTCATGCTATTGACGTATGAGGGAAAGACTCAAGTGAATAAATCCGCCGTTTGGACACTTCAATCTGCGTGCGTAACACCACAGCAAGATGACAGTTCGACATCCGTAACTTATGACCAAAGTTGGGTTGAAGTCCAAGAGAAAAGAACCCTTCACTCATCACTTTATCAAAACAATAAAGGAGATATAAAAGCTCGTTTCAGCCTCAAACCGATTCATTACCTGAACAACGAAAAGCAACTTGTATCCATAGACTATGGCCTGAAGGAATGCTTGGGTGGTTGGGCAGCATTACAACAACCTTTCCCAACGTATCTTTCAACAGAAGGAAGTTTTTCCCTTAGTTCGATGGACTTATCTAAACTTACTTTCGGAGAATCCAACAACATAAACGGGCTATTGGCAAACCATGTCTTTCAACTCTCCGATAACATTGCATTTTATGAAGGTATTATTCCTCATGTTGACAAGCAAGTAGTGTTTTTGGAGAATGCCGTTAAATTCTCTTACCGATTCAACGAACAATTAGCTACTGAATCAACCGAATTATTGATTGAAGAAAAACTTGTGATTCCAAATTCGTATCGTATTGAAAAAGAAATGGATGATCAACATAAAGTCTGCCAACGCTTAACCATTCTTGATGAAAAAGGATCAATTGCCGCCCGACTTGAGCCCATTATTTGTTACGATGCCTTGGGACAAACACACATAGGTCGATACGAAGTGGTGGAAAAGAAGGATGGAAAATACCTACAAATGTTTGTTTCATCCAATTGGTTAAGTGACAGCGAAAGAACCTACCCCGTTTACATAGATCCTGTTATTTCTGGTCCATTGAGTACGTGGAATAATGGATATATGCCTTCTTGTTTCATGCCAGTGTACAACAAAGACAGCATCCAAGTAACGATCCCTGCAGGAATTACCGCAACAGGAGTTTATGTTTCAGGAAGTTTTTATGCTGACCCATTTACATTTGCCACGATGAGTCAAGGTGCAATGTATTATAGTTCAAGTTGTGGAAGTTCTTCGATATTTACAGTTACTGGTGCTACAGCAACATTACCTGGAACCGCTTATTTGGATAGTTTTAATTTGATGAATCCACTCAGTTGTTGTATTGCCGAATCCTGTACAGATGTAAGTTTTTGGGTACGTATGCATATTGGCAGGAATGCCTTAGGATCAGGATGTAACATCAACTATATTCGATACGACCCTTTCGCATCAATCTATCCATTCGAAGTAATTGTTTATGGTAAAACGCCGGAAACATATGGAAACCAGTGGTTTGTCAATCAAACACCAATTTGTTCGAATACGTGTACATTTAATGCGACAGCCTATGCACGTTATGGAGTTGCTCCCTACACTTTTTCTCATCCTTGGTCGACGGAGCTTATTACGGTAGGACAAAACATTGGCTGTGCAAATGGTTCTACGAATCACGTCTTTACTTTAACGAATCCAAATTGTCCGGTATATTGCGACAGTTTATTCACAAGTTTAGTTGTTCCGCCACCTGTGATTATTGACGCATGCGGGACCCAAATCTTAAATATTGCACCGGAAACGAAGCCCATCATTCCAGCTACGGAACCGGCATTAATTTACGATTCCGTGTTGTGCCAAGGTGAGTCCATCAACATACAGAATAGTTCATGTCTCACTGGGGGAATAAGTCACTATTTTGGGAATGCAAGCGGCGATGGAAATATCCAGCAATTCATTTCAAATACGACAGATTCTGCCCTGCTCGTTCAATATTACACGTATGCCGAAATCAATGGTTGTGTTTCGGACACAACACAAATCAACATTGAAATTTATCCGAATCCTATTGCACAAGTTACGATAAACCCAAATCCAGTAGTCGTCACAAATCCGTTCAGCGTGCAAGATGCATCGCTTTCTCCTGGTGGAACGATTGTTTTTTGGAATTGGGATTTAGCGGATAGCAGCTTCTCGCAAAGCACCTCTTTTTCCGGGTCATATGTCGTTCCTGGACAATATCCACTGTGCTTAACGATCCAAAACGATCATGGGTGTATTGATAGTATTTGTACCAACATTACTGTTGTCCCTGCAGAGATCACAAATATTAACGTGATTACATCGGATGGTGATGGCGTGAATGATCAGTTATCCTTTGAATACTTATCGTTTTACCCAGAAAATGAGTTGTTCATTTTTAATCGATGGGGACAATTGTTGTATAGCGCCAAAAATTATGACAATTCTTGGGATGGAAGTCAATATGACGAGGGGACTTATTTCTATGTTTTAAAAATCTTTGAACTTAATCAGACCCTACAGAGTTTCTTCCAATTAGTGAAAAACTAAATTCCAAAAAGAATATTGAATCCAATACGGAAAGGATAAACAGCAACTGTATGTCCTGTTTTGAACATAGAATTCAATTGATAGCTAATGAACATACCAAAATGACCGTAACCAATTCGCGCGGTAGCGTCTAAGGTCCAACGATTCATGTTAAAAGCAGAAATCGTTGAGTTATCGAATTGATCTCCATTCGCGTAGGTTCCTGTTGTTCGTTGTTTTGTGCCATAATTATAGGTCCCAATAACACCCACAGCCATAAAGTAGCTTTTCTCAAACTTCTTGTTCGATGAATAATCTAAAAGTAAGGGGATTGAGATTGTTCCTACATTCAATTTGTTGGATTTGAAATCAAAAACAGTATCACTAACAGCAAAAATGGTATCTGCTGTATGCACTAAAACATAATTATTTCGGAAACTATAATTGTGATAGCCCATTCCTAATCCAGTTGTGATTCCCAGATTATTTCCAATGATTGGAAATTTCAAGTCAAAAATATTGTAATTCACACCGATGGATTTCACTTCGTTATTTTCCCAATATGGGTGATTGTCAAAATTCATTTCTCGCTGGTCATTCATGAGCTGAGACATGTAAATGTCAAATCCCGCCCAATGTCCTTTTCCGAATTTACGATCTTCCTCCTCTTCGTCTTCATCTAACCAATCTTCTTCCGAGAAATCCTCGAAATCAGAACCCATGATTGCATCATCAATGCTAATGGGTAAGCGCATCAAGGAGCGTACTGCCGTGCCATTTTTCTGAGCTGGGATCCAATTAGGCATGAGTTTCACCACTGCCACACAAATAGAATCGTAGAGAACATTCACACCTTTTTCTACAACGATGTTCGACAAAGAACCATCCTTTTCAACGATAAAAGAGAGGTATACACGTTCATCGATGAATTCAATATCCAATGTGTCCTCAGGTAAAATAAAATTCACAAAAATGAATTCTTCCAACGAATCAGGTCCTCCTGGATATTGCGCTTCCGTGTCCGGAAAGTTCACAATGGAATCTGGCGGTGCTACACTCAACAACACTGGTTCAGGTGTACCTCCAGTAAGCACATCAACTTGTGCAAATAGTGTCGAAATACTGAATAAAAAGCTTAAGGAAAGTAGAAGTTTCATCGTTCTATAATTTCCTCAAAAGTACAATTAAAACTTTAAGAGCACACGTACCATGAAATTTCTTCCTGCTTGAGGATAATAGAAATTTTCTGTCGTTGTTTGTCCGCCGTAGGCGTACGAAAACGTATACCCATTGTTCACGTACAATTGATTGAATACATTATTCACCATCAGTCCAAATTGGATTTCCTTACAGAATTTATCGAAAATCGAATAATTGACTTGAATATTCGAGAAGTTAAATGGATCGATGCTTCGGTTTATGTTTCCAGTATTATCCAAATATTGTCTTCCAACAAGTTTCGTCATCCAAGCAATGTTAAAATTGTCAATAGGCATCCAGTCAAGCCCAATGTTCCCCGTAATATTTGGAGAAAAGGACATTTCTGTATTTGTATGCGTAATCACTTGCTGTGTATAATATGGCACTGTATCTAAATAGGTGTCGATGTATTCGTTGAATTGCGCTATTTTATTTTGACTCAGGGTAATTCCACCCGTCAATTTTAATTTTTTATCGAAGCGATACGAACCGTAAACCTCTACTCCAAGACGGGAACTTTTTGCAACATTGGAATGAATATAAGCTCCCACATCGTTAATTTCACCGGTTAATAGTAATTGATTGTGGTAATTCATAAAATATACATTCGTCGTCAAACTCAGTCGACTAGTACTGATTTGGTGTCCAAACTCCACATCTTGCAAGGTTTCAAAGGTCGGACGATTTTCAGCTGTACTTGAAATGAAATCAGCGCGGACGGGTTCTCTGTGACTGATTCCACCATTCAAGAAGAACATTTGCTGTGAATTCACTTTAAAACTTGCTCCTACTTTCGGATTAAAGAAGTTGAATTGTACATCTTGTGTCACCTCAGCTGGCATACCATTCACCAATTCTTTTCCAATAAATGAGTAATCAACATGTCTGAATTGCAAATCGGTATATACATCGAAGCGATCTTTTCGGTAAACAGCTTTCACATATGAACTGACTTCCGACTTTCTTGAATCGTTGCCGTAATAACGTTGATAAATTTCGCTGTTTGACGCATACTGTGCCCAAACCAACTCGCCAAAGTGTCTTCCAAAATAGGTGTTTGCAGATCCACCGAAAACAAAGTCCAAATGAGCGGTCGGTTTATAAGTTAATCCATATACAGCTCCAACAAAATCATTGTCCAGCCACAAGCGACGAATTAAATCTGTTTGTTGGATGGTGTCCGATCCAATCATAACCGGATTAAGGCCATAATCCGTTAAATTCTCTCCTCTTCGGTATTGTTCATAGTATCCTCTACCGTAAGTGTAGTGTCCGGCAAGGTTTAAAATCAATTTATCGTTGAAGGTATGTGTAAAATGCAATTGATAATTATCTTGTTGGTAATTATCGACCTCATTTTTATAGTTGTAATAGTTATAGGTTCTTCCTGAATTTAATAAGTTTTCACGGTCTTCCGCACTTAAATAATTACGATCTGCAAATGCATTCATGGCTGCTGTATCTCCTTTTACTCGGCTCTCCGGTGTTCCATACCAAGCTTGGTAGGTAATTTCTTTCCCGCTAAATACAATGGCTTTAAGAATTGATTTTTTTCCAATATACGCAGCAGAAAGGAAGTATGATTTTAAATCCGAACTTGCCCGATCAAGGTAACCATTAGATTGAATACTCGACATTCTTGTTTCCAAGGAAAAATGTTTGTTGAGGATTCCTGTCCCTGCCTTTACCGTTGTTTTGTGTGTCCCAAAGGAACCAAAAGATTGGTCAATGGAACCAAATGGTTTTTCAGAAATATCCTGAGTTTTAATATTTAAACTGGCACCGAAAGACGCAGCTCCATTGGTCGATGAACCAACACCTCGTTGAATTTGAATGTTTTCGATGGAGGACGCTAAATCAGGCATATTGACCCAATAAACAGCATGTGATTCTGGATCGTTCACGGGAATTCCATTGATGGTCACATTGATTCGCGTCGCATCGACACCTCGTATGCGGAGTCCGGTGTAACCAACACCAGCACCTGCATCTGACGTCGTTACTAATGAAGGCGTTGCCTCCAAAAGAACGGGTATGTCTTGTCCAAAATTCTTGCGTTCCAATGGATTTATTTTTCGAAGCAGTATTTGTGAAGTATTGAAATCCGTTAAACGTGTTGTGCTCACATGAACATCCTCCAAGGTTTTCATCCAGGAGAAGAGAAGAACCTTCACTTCATCGTTTGACGATGCCGAAATGGTCATAGATTGCTGTAAAAATCCAGGTTTTTCGACAATAATCGTGTACGTCGTGTCTGAATCAGGTAATTTTATGATGTCAAATCTTCCCTTCGCATCTGAATATACTTCAACATTGGTATTCAATACAGAAACATGGGCTGCTTGAATGAATTTTCCTGTGCGATCTTCTATTACCCCATGTATGCGATTTTGGGACAACGCAAGATGACATAAACTTAAAAAAAGGATACTGGTAATAATTCTTGTTTTCATTTTATGAAAAATTAAACAAGAACAAGGGGCTAATTCCTGGTAAATAAATATTAATTAGCTCGGTCATCTTCCCTGCGCAGGCATTATCCTACAGGTTCAATGGGTGTAATCTCAGCCTTTCGGCACCCCTTAGAGACGGAACAAAGTTAGTGAAGAATTTAAAACAAGCGTGGAAAATATGAATTAATTTAAATTAACCCTTCCACAATTTTCGCGATTTGAACCGCATTTGTTGCCGCACCTTTGCGTAAATTATCGGCCACAATCCACAAATTCAATGTATTGGCTTGACTTTCATCACGGCGGATTCTGCCAACGAAAACATCGTCCTTCCCTTGCGCGTATTTTGGCATTGGGTAAGTGTATGTGTCTTGGTTATCTTGAAGTGTGATGCCGGAAGTTTCATGAAGGATTTTGCGCACCTCATCTAAACTAAAGTCTTTTTCAAATTCGATATTGACCGCTTCTGAATGTCCGCCAACGACTGGTACACGCACCGCAGTTGCCGTCACTAAAATGGACGGATCCAAAATTTTCTTTGTTTCGTTCGTCAGTTTCATTTCCTCTTTCGTGTACCCATTGTCTTCGAATACATCACATTGAGGAATGCAATTTTTATCAATTTGGTATTTGTACGCCATTTCACCGGAAATTCCCGCGCGTTCATTTTCCATTTGTTCTAGAGCCTTTACGCCTGTTCCGGTAATGGACTGATACGTAGATACAATGACACGTTTGATGCCAAAGCGATTGTGCAATGGAGCGAGTACCATGACCAATTGAATGGTGCTACAATTAGGATTCGCAATGATTTTATCTTCTTTTGTCAACAAGTGACCATTGATTTCAGGAACAATGAGCTTTTTCGTTGGATCCATGCGCCAAGCGGATGAATTATCGATGACAACGGTTCCCACTTCCGCAAACGTTGGTGCCCATGTCAATGAAGTTTCTCCACCAGCACTAAAAATAGCAATATCTGGATGCATATCCACAGCCGTTTGCAGTCCAACAACTTCAAATTCCAATCCGCCAAATTCAATTTTATTCCCTACAGATTTCTCTGATGCAACAGGGATTAAGGTCGTAATTGGGAAATTCTGTTCCTTTAACACTTGCAACATTACACGTCCAACCATGCCTGTTGCTCCAATAACTGCTACTTTCATTCGTTATAAGACTATTTAAGTTTGTAAAATTAATATATTTGATTGCTATGAGGTCAATTCAAGGGATTTTATTGTTTTTTTCACTTCTGAGTTCTTTCTTTGTTCGAGCTCAACTAACCGATAATTTCACGGATGGGGATTTCATCAGCAATCCTTCATGGACGGGAAGTTCCACAGAATTTATCGTAAATGCAAGTCAGCAGGTCCAATTGAACAATACCATTTCGGGCACATCCTACCTTTCTACTGCACATGGATTAAGTACCTTAGCGGATCACGAATGGCAATTTTGGGTCAAACAAAGTTTTGCTTCATCCTCCAGTAACTACGGAAAGGTATTCCTCAGTGCTGACAATGCCGATTTAAGCAGCGCTCAAAACGGTTACTACATGTTATTTGGTGAAGTGAATTCGGTCGATGCCCTTCGTTTATTCAAGTTGGAAAATGGCATATCCACCCAACTTTGTGCTGGGATAGACGGACAAATTTCAGCCAGTTTTGTTGTGCGCATCAAAGTGATATTGTCCGCAGTAGGAACCTGGAGTTTATTCGCTGATTTAAGTGGTGCATCGAGTTTTGTCCTTCAGGGAAGTGCGAATGACCCATCGATTCTTACCGGAACACACGCCGGCTTTATCTGTACGTATACATCCAGTAACGCCAATAAATTTTACTACGACGATTTTTACATCGGTGCGCCTATTTTAGATACGCAAGCGCCCATACTCGTTCAAGGCACAGCAATTACCACTTCGCAAGTGGATGTATTGTTTAACGAAGCGCTGAGTTCATCATCAGCCAATGAACTAGCAAACTATGCCATTCTTCCTTTTAACTCTTTCGTTTCCGCTCTGCAAGATAACTTGAATCCAGCTTTGGTGCATTTAACGACAACATTACCGCTGACAAATGGAAATACCTATACCTTAATGACAGCAAACCTCTCTGATTTAGCAGGAAATACAACAAGTAATCAATCCGTTAACTTTGATTATTTGGTAGCTGATAGCGCCGTTAAAGGAGATGTCATCATGACCGAGTTTTTTCCTGATCCTTCGCCAGTCATTGGATTACCAGAAGTAGAATATGTCGAGATTTTCAATAAAAGCGGAAAAGTATTTCACCTTCAAGATTGGAAGATTGCGGACGGGTCCTCAAATGGAACGATTGGAGATTATTGGTTATTGCCGGGTTCCTACCTTGTTTTGACAGCAACAGCGAATATTGGATTATTTACAAATGTTGCCGGTGTGACAAGTTTTCCCAGTTTAAATAATGCGGGTGACCAACTCATTTTATCGGACGATTCCGGATTGATTTTAGATCAGTTGACGTACACCGACGAATGGTATCAAGATGCAATGAAGCAAGATGGTGGATATAGTTTGGAACGTATTCAATTAAATGATCCTTGTTCCACTTATGACAATTGGATTGCTTCAACAGATATTTCTGGTGGCTCACCTGGAACGATTAATTCGGTTTTTAGTGCTGCGCCCGATCAAGTCAATCCGAGTTTAGTTTCCGCCATTGCTTTGAGTCCAAATTTCCTAGAACTTTCCTTTTCAGAAGGAATGGATTCCAGCAGTTTGTCAAATGCAGCTTACACATTTAATCCGGCCTTGAGTGTTCAGCAAAGTTTTATTCAAGCGATTGATGACAATCCAAATGGTGCACCGCAACTCATCCTACAATTCAATGAAAATTTGCTTCCATCCACGACTTACCAAATTCAGTTAGGACCCGTTAGTGATTGTTGGCTGAATGAAACGGTCTTAATCGGGAGCTTCACTTTGCCAGAACAGGCACTTCCTGGAGATCTTGTGATCAATGAAATTTTAGCTAATCCCTTGAATGGAGGACAAGATTTTATTGAATTGTATAATCGATCTTCGAAAGTGATTGACCTCAAGGATTGGCAAATAGGCAACTTTTACAACGATACTATTGCTAATTTGAAAACCATTTCTGAGCACTTTATTTTAGCGCCAAATTCGTATGTCGCAATGAGTGAAGACACGAGTTTTCTTCTAGAGAATTATCCAGCAAGTGTTTCTGGTAGAATGATACAGATGGATATGCCGAGTTACAACATTGATTCAGGCACTGTTTATTTGTTTTACAACAGTGAACAAATTGACCGTGTTTCGTATTCCGAAGAGTGGCAATTTTCCTTACTTGATAATTCCGATGGTGTTTCCCTGGAACGCATATTGCCAAGTGGCTCTTCTAATCAAGACGACAATTGGCATTCAGCGGCTGAGTCCATCGGATTTGCCACGCCCGGCAGGATTAATTCTCAATTTCAATTTGCAGGCAGTAGCGAATCCATAAGTTTATCCAAGGATATTTTCTCACCCGACCAAGATGGATTTGAAGATGTTTTATTGGTCAACTACTCTTTTTCAATACCCGGAAACCTTGGAAAAGCATGCATATTTGATGACATGGGAAGAGAAGTAAAAACACTATTCGCGAATGAATTACTTGGTACAACTGGTTTTTTCACTTGGGATGGTGTCCATGCGAATCAAACAAAAGCCCCCATTGGTGTGTACATCTTGCTTATGGAAGTGTTTTCAACAGATGGCGGTGTTATTTTTACTAAAAAAATCCCGTTTACCTTAGCTGGCAAATTGTAACTTTGTAAAAACAATTTATGAAACACGTCATTCTTTTCTTTAGTCTATTTTTCTCCATGAGTTTTTTCGCCCAGCGTTATACAACATCTGTAGGATTGAGGTTTGCAAATGTTGGTTTTACCCAATTGAATGGCAAGCACTTTCTGAATGAACATAATGCTGTGGAGTTGAGTTTAGGTGGGAATTCAAATTATGTTTGGGTTCAAGGAAATTACGAATGGCAGCAAAAATTAACGGAAGAAGTGGATTATTACCTTGGTGTTGGTCCTGGATTAGGTATTGTTTCTGGAAATCCCATTTTAGGAAATTCTTCCAATGATCATTTCATGTTGGGTGCGAATGGAGTCGTTGGTGCAGAATATACCCTACCTGATTTTCCATTTACCTTCGCATTTGAAACTGGTCCATATTTACAAGTAATCCCAGGCTTACGATTGGGATGGAACTTTGGAATTGCTGCAAGGTATGTCCTCCCTTAAAAATACGATATCCCCAGGATCCAAAAATTGGATTCCCAAATTTTTTCAGTTACTTGAAAAAGGAGTTATTTCCTTAGATTTAGAGCTGATTCAAAATACTGAATCGGACTTAACTCATTTTGTTTCGCATCGCACTGGACTGGTTTACGGAAACGCTTTACACCTGTTGTTTTCCAATCAATTAGATCCATCAAAGTATACGAACGACGAAAAATTAAAATTACTTCTTTTCGAAACCTTGTTATTTACGTATTTGCGGAAAAATCAAGGGGTATTTGAAAAAGATGCATTCCTAGAAAGCCTTAGTATTTTTTACAGGGACACAAAAGAAGGCAATGTATTTGCCTGGTTTGATCGTGTTTTTACTGGAAAAGTCGATTTAAACATCGAGGAGATTTTAGCCCAACGTATTCAAGTTAAGAGTACATTTTTTGGGGCGAATTACTGGCTAAATCACTTGTCAAATGCCTTTATTTTTCTGGATATTGTCATGTATCGCGCATTTCTAGAAGGTCAAATACAGTCCTTTTCACGGCACTACAGTGAATATTCAAGTTCATTGATGAATGGGGTAATTTATGCGGCATATACCGATAATAATGCGGAAGATAAAGAACAGCGGGTGTTATGGCATTTCTTGGCATCAACGGATTTAGTTAAATCGATAAAAACACGTTTTGAAAATCGAATTCTGACAGGTATTACGCTGAGGGTACTTGAAAAAGAATGCGTGAAAGATAAATTGCTGTCAAAATTTACGTTTGAGTTAGGTCTTTTTCTAATACAGGGGACACATATCCCGAATGAAGCTGAATTAAAAAAGTTAAATTTCTTGGGACATGCCTTGGATTTATCCGACAAAGAAATACAAGAATCTAGAGAAATGTGTAACGCGTACATGCTACAAAATCACACGGAAATCCTTGTTTTTCAATCAGAAACAGAAACTGGCTACGTCTTTAAATCTTTCAGTAAACGATGGATTCGAATATTGGGACGAAACAAAGACAAACTGATCCAAGAAATACGTGAAAGCAAAGAACTCATGGCCTTAATTCAGAAATCCACAAAGGAAGAATTAAGTACAGAAGAAAAGGAGCAAGTGCGTAAGCAATTCTTAGATTTGATAAAAACGATGCCTTCTCTAGCTTTATTTCTTTTACCTGGAGGAAGCCTACTTCTCCCTTTAATTCTTAAACTTGTCCCTGAATTGATGCCTTCTGCGTTTAAGGTGAATGAAATTGAAAAAAATAAAGAAAAAAAATGAAGTGTAAAATCCACATTTACCTATTAAACGATTTATATTCTCAAGCTTTTGCTGATGAAAAACATGAGGGAAATCCTTCTATAGATAACATCAAATTCGAATGGGAAGATGAGTTAGCCATCTCAAGCGATGTGAATTCAATTTCGGAATTAAGCGACGTTCCGTATCCCCTTGCCGGAATGGATGAGAACAATGAATCTTTTCAATTCGACATCCCAAACATGCGTCTTTTTGAAATCAATTCTTCCGACGCACCAATTGTCTATGTGGGGGCGTCAGAAAGTATTGTTTCATCTGCTAAACATGAAAAAACGGAGGACGGATATACGATTGAAATCGTTCTAAAGGATTACGAACCAATGTCCAACCCTATTCCCGGTATTTTTATCGCTGCTAAATCCTTTCCCAAAGAATTGATTCGCAAATGATTGTATTGAAAAACATACAACTTTCCTATAGTAAACCCATCATCAAGCGGGCTAATTTAAACGTAGCTAAAGGTGAAATTCTTGGACTTGTAGGTAAAAGCGGTGCTGGAAAGTCTTCGCTATTAAAAATCATCGCTGGACTCATTGATCCAAATGAGGGATCTGTATCTATTGACGATGACTTAATGCCTCGTGTGCACCAATTGTTGATTCCTGGCTTCCAAGGTGTGGCAATGGTCAATCAAGATTTTAAACTAGATGTTTATCACACCGTCGAGGAAAACCTTCGTGAAGTTGTTTTGCATCTGCCCAATAATAAACGAGATAAACGTGTCCAACAATTACTTCGTTTATTTGATTTAAAATCAATTGCAGAAACAAAAGCACATTTAATTTCCGGAGGAGAACAACAACGATTAGCCATCGCCAGAGCCATAGCGGATAAACCGAGTGTCTTATTGCTTGATGAACCGTTCGGGCATCTCGATGCCAATTTACGTGCTCGTTTAACACAACATTTGATTCGCTTGCGCGAAGAGGAAAATACAACAATCATTTTGGTTTCTCACGAAGGACAAGATGTCCTTGGGCTATGTGATGCCATTTGCATGTTGAAAAATGGACTGTTAAGCAAAAAGTACAAGCCAGAATTCTTGTATTATCAGTATTCGAATGTTCAGCAAGCTAGGCTTTTTGGCCCGGTAAATATGATCAAAACAGAAGGATTCACCCTTCTTTTTCGTCCAGATGAATACCAAGAGTCTACTTCTAAAAATGCAATTCCGGTTACGTATATTCGGAGTATTTTTGTTGGCGGACTTTACCATAATTATTTTAAAACATCCAATGGGGACAATATTGTCCTGTATCAATTTCATCGTTTAAATGACACCAGAGGAATCGAAATCGTTAAAAAAACGCAGTAAACTAAAGTGGTATTGGGGATTTATTGCTTTCAAGGAGGCATTGATCAGCTATATTAAAGATGGTGCGTTTTACCACGGTGCCGCACTCGCCTACTATACCTTGTTTGCTTTTATTCCCATCATTTATTTGACAAGTTCTATTTTTGGCCGCATCGTTGGTCCAAAAAACATGAAAGAAATGGTGTCGGAATTACTCCGAAATCAAATGGGCATGGACGACAGCTCTTCGATCATGAATGTCGTGAATGGAATGTCCTTGCACAAACCTAGCTTTTTCCTAGAAATGATCAGTATTGCCGTCTTGCTGTATAGCTGTTCCGCTTTCTTTGTTTCCTTAAAGCGTAGTTTGAATGAATTTTTTAATGTCACAAAGAAAAATCGACAAGAAGAAAATTTATTCATGGATATCATCGGATTTCGCTTCATTTCCATGGGACTTTTAGCTGTTTTCGCCTTGATTATTATCCTCTTTTATTTTGCGCAAGTCTTTATTTTTTCGGCGATTCAAAACTGGAATCATTTCCATAGTGGGTTCATGGACTTCTCATTAAACATCTTACAAAACATCCTGACCATTGGAAGTAACTTGATGATTTTTACCTTGGTATTTAAATTTATTCCTGACGCAAAAGTTCCATGGAACGTAGCTTTTAAGGGTGCGATTTTTACTTCGATTCTACTCGTGCTAAGTCAGTTTCTCATCAACTACTATCTACATCATTATTTTGTGCTTGGGAAAATTGGGGTCGCGAATTCGTTATTTGTCACCTTGGCATGGGTACATTACTCTGCACAAATTGTCTTTTTAGGAGCAAAATTCACCTATGTGGTTGGAAAAATGACAGGACAAAGCATCAAGTAGTTCCTTACAATAAAGCAGGTGGTTTTCTGATTTCAATCTTCGCGTCTTTGAAAATAGAAGAGGTATTACGAATACTAAATAGGAAGCTTTTGTTTCCGCCAACCGGGACATAATAGAACGACAAAGCCCAGCAGTGCAAGTTGCGATTCAGAGAGAAAAAAGCATTCGTCAGGCGGAATTCTTGCAAATTGAAATTCAAATTACCCGATAAATTCCAACGCTTTGTCATGCTCACATCTCCTCCTAACAGCAATGTTTGTGCGAATATATTTTTAGATGGATTACTGCTTGAAATCGATTGATTCATGTTGATGGTATACACATGCGACAAGTTCATCTTCCATGGGATATCAAAGTACACAGCACGTTCTGGATGCAAGGCATAATAATTGAAGTCAGCATTCCAGTTTTGTTCATTCACCACCATAGTGTTATCTGTAACTTTTTCCCTTGATTTTTTAGGAGCAATGGTGATGGTTGTTGTGAGATTCGTCGATAAGAAACGTCCCAAACCTTGTTGATTTGATGCAGCATAAGAACTCATTGTCTTTCCAGTGGAAGTATTCCATGCGTATGGACTGAAAGATGCCCCTGAGACAAAATTGACCCAGTCCGCCGGACTAATTCTCAAGTTCAAGCCAAGATTTGATAAAGGCATCGAATCCTTCATGAAATCATAGTTTCCATTCATGGACAATTGATCAATCAAGCGGATTTTTCTAAATCCTGTTAAGGTATCCTTATCAGACTTGACTTTTAACTCCATCGTATTATTGATACCGAAATTCAACAAGGACGCTTTTTGAGAATTACCGACACCATAAACAGAACTTTCAAACGGTGAATATTTTATGCTTGATTGATTGGCCCCAACATTTGCTTGAATCAACTCATTCAGTTGTGGGACATATCGAAATCCAACGGAAGGCGTAATTAAGTGACGTAATTTCGGTTTGTTTTTGCCAACAAATTGGTAGTAAGAATAAATAACGCTTGTCAGGTTCACACTCATATTCATTTCATGCGCCATTCCAAATTGTTGTAAAGTGTCATTTTGTGATTTATTGGCAATCGGGTCATAAAATTTTTGAATCTGTTGGAAATTTATTTTATTTCCATAATTCAGCGTAGGATTTATTTTAATCGCGTTGCCAAAAAGTCCCGTAGTTGTTTGGATAGTCATCGACTGAGAAATGCCATTCATGAATTGTTGAGAAATACCATACAAATCACCATTTGAAAGCAATTGATCCGAGAAGTTGGAACGGTTTTGTCCTTCGAAATTATAGGTGAGCCCAATGCGTTCAATTGTTTTTTTCCAATTCTTATCGCTTGTTTTAAATGTGTTTTTGAATGGGAAAATACGGGTGAGATTGGCATTCAAAATCGGACTAACCAACGCAATGTTTTTAGCGATGGCATTCTGACGCATCGATAGTTTCATCCCCATATTTAACGGCTTTCCGGGAAAAGTACGGTTAATATTGATGTCGGAATTAAAGGAATTGGTAAAATATTCGGGGTTAATTGGGTCCAAATTGTTTTTGGACGTATTATCTGAAATGAAGTTCACACTGGAGGAAAAACTCCAAAACGGATTCGATTTTGGGGCTTTTCGATGCGACCATTGTACACTTAATTTGTTTTTTTTATCATTGGTTGGAAATCCCAAATTGAACTGCTGGAATCCAACGGAAATGCGGCCAGAAAATCCGTAGCGTTTAGAATAGTCCAAGTCGTTTCGCAAGCCCCAAGATCCACGACTATATAAATTGGCATAAACGGCGGTTTGAAGTTGATCATTGATCGGAATGTAATACCCTAGATTTTGGACACCAAAACCATAATTTGATAAGGGAACGAATTCTGGAAACAAAAGTCCATTTGATTTTTGTTCCTTCGTTGGAATAAACGCGAAAGGGAGTCCAAGCGGAGTTGGAATTCCATTCACCCATAAATTCATCGGTCCGGTTACAATGCGTTCATTTGGTACAATGACCCCTTTACTCAATTGAAAATGGTAATGTGGCTCATCCAAATCACAGGTTGTTAAACGTCCTTTGAGCAAATGAATTTCATCGTTCGGATGTCTTTTTGCCGTTTCCATATGGAAATAGAACTCATCTTGCTTGATATCTAATTCTTCTAAGAATCCTTTTTGAGTTTTGGTGTTGTACTTTAGCGTGTAACACGTGACGGATTCCCCTCCATCCGTAAAAACGGGAAATTCCACTTTATTACTGTCTTTATCATACCGGTATTTAGCCCAAATCTCATTCGCGTTTAGATCCAATAGTATGTATCCTGCGGTGATGAGTAAACCATCCATTTCCACCTTGGCGTTACCATACAAGTGGACTTGTTTTTTGTCAATATCATTCAAAATGCGTTCATCCGCAGAATAAGTGATAATATTCTGCATACTTGAGTCGTTCACATAGAGCGTGTCCTGAGCTGTAACCACGGACAAATTGCACATTATTAACAATGTGACGAAGAAAAGTTGTTGTATATATGTTCTTAAAGTCAAAGTTGGCTCTTAATTTTGTCGAATGCGCCTTAAACGTACAAAGCTACCAAAATTCAAGTTGTTTGAGAAAAACGGACATAAACTCCATTTATTGGGTTTGGTGTGTTTCTTTTTCATTTCTCACTTAATTTTTGGTCAACATTCTGTAAATCACGGCATAAAAACGGTGGTAATCGATGCCGGTCACGGTGGGAAAGATCCAGGTTGTCATGGTGGATTTGCTCATGAAAAGATTGTTTGTTTAGAAATGGCGTTAAAACTCGGCGCAAAAATCAAAGCGAAATATCCAGAAATCAATGTCATTTATACGCGAAAAACGGATGTTTTTGTAGAATTAATTGACCGAGCGAATATCGCAAATAAAGCAAACGCAGATTTATTTATTTGCATTCATGCCAATGCGGGAAGTAGCGCTGCTTACGGGACAGAAACGTATGTACTTGGGTTGCATCGTACCGAAGCGCAACAACGAGTAATGGAAAGAGAAAATTCCATTATTGCTTTGGAGGATGATAAAGGCGCGAAATATAAGGACTTTGACTTATCCCCAGATGCCATTATTCAATTGCAGTTACAGGGAGCCGTTTATTTAAATCACTCCATCGAATTCGCCGAATACTTACAAAAAGAATTCAAACGCATTGGTCGTTACGATCGTGGTGTCAAACAAGCAGGATTTTTAGTGTTGTATAAAACGACCATGCCGAGCGTACTCATTGAAACGGGATTTTTACCTAATCCAACGGAGGAAAAATTTATAGGTTCTTCGGAAGGACAAGAAAAAATGTCAAGCGCCATGTTCCGCGCTTTTGAGAATTACAAGAATCAAATGGAGGGAAAACCTGTCGCAGCTATCCCAATGGAAATCGTTGAAAAATTACCAGAGTCCAAAACGCCAGAGTTGAGTGTTGAACAAGCAGATTCTTCTGGACTCGTATTTCGTGTTCAAATAGAAACTTCTGATCGGAAAGTCGCGCTAAATTCTTCTCGTTTCAAAGGACTTGATGTCTTCGAATACCAAGAAAACAACATCTATAAATATTGCACTGGGACCTTCAAAAATGATTTGTCCGGAGCAAAAAACTACAAAAATGAACTAATTGAAAACGGGTTTAATCATGCATTCGTCGCTGCATTCCTCAACGGAGAACGAATTAGTATCGAAAAAGCTATTAAATTAGCAGAAAAAAAGTAGTTTGAAGTTCACAAAAGAAATCAAAGCCGCCTTAATCGCTATAGCATCAATTGCTATTTTGTATGCTGGAATAAACTTTCTCAAAGGAAATAGTTTTTTTGGTGGGGACACTGAATACACCTCCTATTTCCCTAATACTGGGTCGATTATGGTCTCCAGTAATGTCACTTTAAATGGTGTGACTGTTGGAAAAGTAACGGGTATTAAATCAATGCCAAACGGTTCCAAGAACAAAAAAGTTCAGATGACCTTTAACATTCAAGAAAAAGAAATTCGACTACCGAAAGGATCCTTTGTGGAAATTGGTTCGTTAGATTTTATTAATAAATGTTTAATTATTTACACCCCAGAAGATATTTCGAAAGGGTATTATAAAGCGAAAAGTGTGATCCCAGGAAAAGTTTCCATTGACATGGTCACTCAGGTAAAAGCATACGCAGATCCCATTTCTCAGCGCCTTCAGAAAATGATGAGTTCCATCGATCGAATGGTGATTTCCCTGTCTTCATTTTGGGATACTACGGCAACCTCAGAGATTGAAGGGAGTTTGAGAGAAGTAAAGATTACCATTAAGCGATTAGGGAGAGTAGCGAGCGAGATTGAAGGATTTGTCGCTGCAGAGCGCGCTCAGTTCAGTAAAATCATGACGAACGTAGAATCCATCACCTTGAACATACGCCGAAGTAACGATGAACTGACAAAAATCATCGGGAACACACGTAAAATAACCGATGACTTCGTCAGTGCAGATTTCAAATCTGTTCTATTGGATGCGCAAACCACCGTGAAAAAATTGAACCTCGTCTTGGAAGATGTCGAAAATGGACATGGGACACTTGGAAAACTTATTCACGACGAAAAACTTTACAACGAGTTAGTTGTTACCAATAAGGATCTTCAAAATCTTGTTACAGACCTTCAAGCCAATCCAAACAGGTACATTCATTTCTCTGTGTTTGGTAAAAAATCAGAAGGATTGATGCTAAGTGAACAAGAAGAAGTGAGATTCAAAAAGTGGTTAGACACGATCCCTGACTAAAACAATACATTCATGGAAATCATTTTATTTGCCATTCTATTAAGTGCTGGAATAGGATTCTTTGCGTTCAACGCGTGGAAAGTTCGCTATAACATATTGCTTGGCCAGGACATTGATCGATCAGATCGGAAAGGGGAGCGAATCAAAACAATGATTTTAGTCGCTTTTGGTCAAAAGAAAATGTTCGCACGTCCCATTCCAGCATTGCTTCACTTAGCGCTTTACGTTGCTTTTGTCATTACGCAAATTGAGTTGATTGAAATCGCTATTGACGGATTAAGCGGACACCACCGATTCTTTTATTTCAAACTAGGTGGATTTTACACCTTCATGATTAGCTTCATTGAAATCTTATCTGTTCTTGCATTTATTGCGACATTGGCTTTCTTAGCACGACGAAACTTACTCAAACTTCCTCGTTTCACGATGAAAGAACTCGTTGGATGGCCTACAAAAGATGCGAATATCATTTTGATTGCTGAAATCGTTCTAATATCTTTTATTTTCTGCATGAATGGTGCGGATGAAGTATTGTACAGTCGCGGAGGCTCACACGTTGAATTCGCCAAAGGACATTTTGATTTCGCGATTTCTTCCTTTATTGGTCCACTGCTCTTCGAAAACCTAAGTATTGATAGCTTGCATGTTGTTGAGCGCATTGGTTGGTGGGGACACATCCTCATGGTTCTTGCGTTCTTAAATTACCTACCCTATTCGAAACATTTCCACATTTTGTTGGCCTTCCCGAACACGTATTTTTCCAACTTGGAACAAAAAGGAAAGTTCACCAACATGGAATCCGTAACAAATGAAGTAAAGCTAATGTTGGATCCAAATGCGGACCCGTATGCAGCACCCGCGAATCCAGATGAGACGCCAAAGCGTTTTGGAGCGAAGGATGTCACTGATTTAACGTGGAAAAACTTATTGGACGCGTATACATGTACCGAATGTGGACGTTGTTCATCTTCTTGTCCAGCAAATGTGACAGGTAAACTTTTGTCCCCCCGTAAAATCATGATGGATACGCGTGATCGTTTGGTTGAGGTGGGTGAAAACTACCGCAAACACGGAAAAGGGTATGACGATGGAAAAAGTCTTCTTGGAGATTACATCAAAGAAGAAGAACTTTGGGCTTGTACAAGTTGTAATGCCTGTGTTGAAGAATGTCCAGTTAACATTGATCCATTATCCATTATCGTTGATTTACGTAGATACCTCGTCATGGAAGAATCGAAAGTTCCGAGTGAGTTAACAGGTATGTTAACCAACATTGAAAACAATGGAGCACCTTGGCAATTTGCGCAAACGGAGCGTTTAAATTGGGCGAACGAAGATTAAGACAAGTAAGAAAATCGAGCTAATTAAGCAAAAAAACTGACTATGATAGTTCCTACAATGGCCGAAAAAATGGCAAATGGCGAATCACCTGAAATATTATTTTGGGTTGGTTGTGCTGGAAGTTTTGATGATCGTGCCAAGAAAATCACCAAAGCAATTGTAAAAATCTTGAATAAATGTCAAGTTGATTTCGCTGTTCTTGGAACGGAAGAAAGTTGTTCCGGTGATCCAGC
>Ga0209444_10000246_pt1 | contig 29369 bp, 23 predicted proteins | sample LauGreFaBDMM15DN_2_FD_188215 | JGI IMG/M metagenome (GOLD analysis project Ga0209444, IMG submission 188215) | Freshwater lake microbial communities from Lake Michigan, USA - Fa13.BD.MM15.DN (SPAdes) (version 2) | ecosystem: Environmental > Aquatic > Freshwater > Lake | place: Lake Michigan... | reverse complement strand
GCGGCTCGCCCGGGTTGGGTTTGAAATTCTGCCTAAGTCTCAGGACGCGTTTCTCGAGCAAATCACGAAGTTGCGTCGGGGTGACAGCGAGTTGGCGCGCCTTTACTTGCCCGGAGGAAATCTGCCTGCTGTCGGCACACGGCTGAAGAACGAGGATTTGGCGAGAACGATGGAGCTTATGGCCGTCCACGGTCGTGATGGATTTTACCGTGGTCCGGTCGCCGATGCGATTTTGGCCGCCTCCGAAGCGGGCGGCGGCATCCTGCAGCGAACGGATTTGGAAAACTATGAGGCGCGCATCACCGAGCCTCTAAGTCTGGATTTCCGCGGCTATCAGCTTTGGGCCGCTCCGCCGCCCGCTACCGGACCGGCGATTTTTTTTACGATCATGAAGGTGCTGGAGGAAACGCAGTTTTCGGGTGAACGGCTTCGCACGCCCGCCAATCTTGATCTGATGGGTCGTGTGTGGCGAGTGGTGGCGCCGGCAATTTCTCGAACAATCGCCGATGTTGAAAGTGCTCGTTTTGAATTCGAGCGGCTGGTGGCGGCGGATTCGATCAAGCGGCTTCGACATCAGATTTTTTCGTCAGCGCGGAAGTCGGCGGCAAGCGGCTGGCCTAGTCCGGAGCTACGGATCGCGTGGGCTGAAGAACCAGAGGCCTACGAAGACAGTGCGGCCGCGACGACGCACTTTGTGGTCGCGGACAGCCAAGGTAACATCGTTTGTGCAACGCAGTCCCAGAGTTTGCACTTTGGCGCCGGGGTCGTTCCTTTGGGCACAGGTGTGGTCATGAATAACTCGATGAGCAATTTTGCTTATAATGACCACAGAAGCCCGAATTTCGTCGCGCCGGGCAAACGACCGCGAAGCACCATTTCACCGACGATTGTGACGAAAGCGGCCAAGCCCGTGCTCGCGCTGGGTTTGCCAGGCGCAGCTCGAATTCCAACGGCGATGCTCCAAGTATTGTTGGACCGTCTGGCACTCAATCGTCCCTTGGCCGAGGCGATTGGAGACTCTCGCTTTCATTTCAGCCCGGCAACCACGGAGGGGGAGCCGGATCTGTTTTCGGCGGAGAAATCGTTGCCACCGGAGACCGGAGCGGGCCTCACGAGCCTAGGGTGGCGTTATGAAACGCCGGAAGCCGCGGGCCGTGGCCAATATTTTGGTGGAATCAATGCGATTGAGTTCAACGCAGACGGGACTCTGGTAGGCTTCGCGGACCCTCGGCGCACGAACTCAGCTCTTGGCCACTGAGCCTGGTCTTAGAAATTCCACCTTGACGCTGATCTGGTCGAACTCCCTACTGTGGAGTTTAATACTTACCTAACTCTTCGCTATGAGAGACGATTACATCAAACAAGCCGCTGCAAAAATTACCGATCCGAATGTGTTGATCAATTTGGTTTCCCTTCGCGTCAAACAACTTAAGCGCGGCAACCGCCCGTTAGTGGAGTCCCTCGAAAAGCTTTCACCTGAGGATACCGCGCTCCGCGAAATCATTGAGGAGAAGATCAGCTACGAAACCATCGTAACCTGATTTTAGGTCGACGCTCACACCTTTCAAAGGCGGCCCGCAGTTGCCGGAGCCGCCTTTTTTGTGCAGGTTTGTGTCGAACGGTATGTCCGCAAAAAAGAAAGATTCTAATCGGTTTACTGAGATTCGGAACGCCAAGGCGCTCCGAGATTATTTCGTGGACGAGCGCTTCGAGGCGGGCGTGCAGCTTCGCGGAACCGAGGTTAAGTCGATCCGAGCCGGGCGGGCGCAAATTTCCGACGCGTTTGGACGGATGACAAACGGGGAGCTATGGATGCACAACGCGCACATCGAACTCTATGCGTTTGGAAACCTGCACAACCACGAGGCTAAACGGACGAGGAAACTTTTGCTGCACCGGCATCAGCTCCGGAAGATTTCCCAGGCGCTTGATGCGGGCGGTCGTGCGCTGGTGCCGCTCCGGATGTATTTTAAGGAAGCCTTGGTCAAAGTAGAAGTGGGTCTTTGCACGGGTAAGCAGAATCACGACAAGCGAGAGACGCTTAAGCAAAAGGTGGAAGAGCGTGAGTTGAGCCAGGTGCTTAAAATTCGACGTTGATGTCCTCGCCGGCGGAAATTTTCACGGTCCGAGTCCCAGGCAGCACCTCAAATTGTGGGGCGGGGTTCGACACGCTCGGTTTGGCGCTGCAAATTTATAATCGGGTTTCGATTTCACCCGCCGAAGGGGTGGATCCCGTGCCGGCCTCGCTCGATGACCGCCGCGCCCAAACGATGGTGAGTGAAACCGCGGCGGCTTTTTTCCGGACCACGGGTCGAGCGCCCGAAGGTTTTTCTTATCACATCAGCGGCGAAGTTCCGCCGGCACGTGGCCTGGGTTCAAGCGTGACGGTGATTGCCGGAGTGTTGGGGGGGCTCAATGCGCTCCACCGCACCGGGCTTGACCGCGACGGTTTGGTGCGAGTGGCCACGGAGATCGAAGGCCATCCGGATAACGCAAGCGCAGGTATCTTGGGTGGATTTTGCGTGGCACGGTGCGATCCGACCACTGGCAGCTATCTTGCTGCGGTCCGATTTTCGATGCCTTCGCACTTGGTCTTCGTTGTCGTCTCTCCGCAGATTGAGCTGCTGACCAAAGAATCACGCGGCGCTCTTCCCGGATTTTTGCCTTACGTCGACGCGGTGCGGAGTATCAACAGTGCGGCCTATTTTGTCGCCGCCATTTCTTCGGGTGACTATGGTCGATTGAGTGCGGCCGCAGGGGATTTTATGCACGAACCCTATCGTCTACCGAAGATTCCCGGAGCCCGTGCGGCGATCGCGGCGGGAAAAGCGGCGGGAGCGTTCACGGGTTGGCTCAGTGGCAGCGGATCCAGCGTATTATGTATGGCAACGGTCGATGATTCGGCCCGAGTCGGAGCGGCTATGTCTGACGCATTTTTGGCTGCGGGTGTCGCTAGCGACGTACGTAGGCTGGCCGCGGATAACGAAGGTTTACGTGTTGAGTGAAGCGCCGCTCCGAAGCTTGGGGGAATTGCCGTCGGGCCAGACGCCGAGAATCTCAACCGCCAATTGGGGCCATCCGAACGGTTTTGAGAGGTAACCTTTGATCTTAAAAACGGCAGCTGAAGCACAGGGCGGAGTTTGCGAGCGGTAGTGAAAACGCGGGCATCGTAACCGTGAAAGGCAACCCGTGCGACGCTTGCATCCCGCTTTTTTGGCCGTGAGATTTGATGCATGATCCACGTGGTGCTTTTTCAACCGGAGATACCTCAAAACACCGGAAATATCGGTCGGATGTGTGCCCTCACTTGTTCAAGGCTCCACCTGATCCACCCGCTTGGATTTGTGATCAATGATCGGAATTTGCGACGGGCTGGGATGGATTACTGGAAATCGCTCGAGGTGCATGAGCATCAAGACTGGAAGGCATTTCGCAACAGTCCGGTGGCGCCAAGACGACTTTGGCTGTTTACGACCAAGACGTCGCGGAGCTTTTGGAATGTAAGTTTTGCGAGTGATGATGGTTTGGTTTTCGGCAGCGAGAGTGCCGGAGCTCCGACCTGGCTGCACGAGGAGTTGGGCGAAGAGTTTCGCGCCACGATTCCCCACGCCAATGGTGCGCTTCGTTCGCTTAATCTCAGCACGGCCGCAGGCATTGGAACCTACGAGGCGTTGCGCCAAGTGGGTTTGCCGATTGCGGCCACGGTGCCGACTCAGTAATCGCGCGCGACGCTGGCGTCGGCTTTGTCGGGGAAGAGCAAAAGTCGAAGTTCGGCATCGCAGCCGACGCAGGTGATTCCCAGGCGCACGTGGGCGGGACCTTGTGCGCGGGTGAGCCGGTCATCGAGAATTATACCAACGTCACATGAGATTTAGACTTTTGTAGGCCGTCCGCTTGCGGACGCACCGAGCGCCTGCAAGCGGGCCGCCTACGCCGGAAAGTCTAAAAACCAAATGGCGGTGGTATAAACCCTCAGGAATGATGTAAGCTGGGTGGCTAACTAATCTCGGAGAGGCGGACGCAGGCGACCTCACGATCAGGGGAATCGGCGATGAGCGGCGGAACCGCATTTTTGCACTCGGCGCGGGCGTAAGCGCAGCGGGGGTGAAAAGCGCAACCGGAGGGCGGATTGATCGGAGACGGAGGATCGCCGGCGAGAACGATCCGTTGGCGGGTGCGCTCGATGTCTGGGTTGGGCGTCGGAATCGCGCTGACGAGGGCACGGGTGTAGGGGTGGCGCGGACGGTCAATCACATCGGCGGCCAACCCGAGTTCGACGATCTTGCCCAAATACATGACGGCTATCCGGTCCGAGATGTGTTTCACGACGGATAGATCGTGAGCGATGAAGATGAGGGTGAGGTTCATCTGCTTCGTCAGGTGGGCGAGGAGATTCAGGATTTGAGCCTGAATGGACACATCGAGGGCAGAAACGGGTTCGTCGGCGACGATCACCTTGGGCTTGAGGGCGAGTGCGCGGGCGATAGCGATACGTTGGCGTTGTCCGCCGGAAAACTCATGCGGATACTTTTGCATGAAGCGCGGAGCAAGGCCGACGATGCGCATGAGTTCGGCGACTCGCGCCGGCACCTCTGCGGGTGGGCAGACGCCATGGACGAATAACGGCTCGGCCAGGGTCGCGAAGACCGTCATGCGCGGGTTGAGCGAAGCATAGGGATCTTGAAAAACCATCTGCAAGTCTCGGCGGGCGGCGAGCAATTCACGGGCGGACGAATCAGCGAGGTTACGACCGTTCAGAACGACCGTTCCGCCGGTGGTGGGGACAAGTTGCAGGATCGTCCGGGCAAGGGTGGATTTGCCGCAGCCAGATTCACCGACCAGGCCGAGCACCTCGCCCCGACGAACCGTGAGATTGACTCCGTCCACGGCCTTGACGGTTCCAATGTGCCGCTTGAGCAGGAATCCCTGCGTAATCGGAAAGTGGGTCTTGACGTCGGTGAGCTGGAGAATCGTGTCGGACATAGTTCTCGATCGGAAATTCTAATAGTCGGTTGGGTAAGAGAAAAATCAGATCTCGCCGGCTTGCACGCGGAGGCAGGCATGAGAATGGGTGGGCGAAAAGGCGGTCAGTTCGGGGATGCCGCCAGTGCAACGGGCGCTGGCGAATTCGCAACGCGGAGCAAAAGCGCAGCCGGGAATCGTCTTCGAGACATCGGGGGGGAGGCCCGGGATGGTGTAAAGTTCCACGCCCTTGGACTGGAGCGCGGGGATCGAGCGTTGCAGGGAGCGCGTGTAGGGATGGCGCGGCGCGTGAAAGAGAGTGCGCGTGTCCGCGGTTTCGACGATGCGACCGGCATACATAACTTGGACGCGGTCGCAGAGACCGGAGACAACCCCGAGATCATGCGTGATGAACACAACCGCCATGCCCAGTTCCCGCTGCATTTTTTTGATCAGCTCGAGAATCTGCGCCTGCACCGTGACATCGAGGGCGGTGGTCGGTTCGTCGGCGATAAGAACCTCGGGTTTGGTGATGAGCGCCATGGCGATCATTACGCGCTGTCTCATGCCGCCGGAGAATTCGTGCGGGTAATAATGGATACGCTTGGCTGCGTCGTTGATGCCGACGGCATCAAGCATCGCGAGGGCGCGGCTGAGGGCATCGCGCCGGGAAATCTTTTCGTGAATGAGAAGCGGCTCGATGAGTTGTTCGCTGACCCGCAAGTAGGGATTTAGCGAGGTCATCGGATCTTGGAAAATCATGGCGACGCGCTTGCCGCGGATCGCTCGGGCTTCCGCCGGCGAGCAATGCAGGAGGTCCACGCCGTCAAACATCGCCGTGCCGCTCACAATGCGACCCGGGGGCTGCGGAATGAGGCCCATGATGGAATAACAAGTAACGGACTTACCGGAGCCGGATTCGCCGACGATACCGAGCGTCTCGCCTCGTTCGACGCTGAAGCTGACGCCATCGACGGCGCGGTAGATGCCGTTGCGGGTGTGGAAGTGGGTGCGAAGATCGTGGACGGAGAGGAGGGGCACGCGTGGGAGGAGTGGTTGGAGTTGGGAGCCGAGTCAAACTGCTCCCGAGCGGGTTGTTGAGATCATTGCCCGGACCGCGACGATGACGGTGGTCGGGTCAAGATTGAGGAGTGAACCTCCGCCGGTCGGCGGGCAACCCGGTGGTTGTAGAACGCGGGTCGGCGCTGAAAAAATTGGGCCGGTGCGAAGAGGGTTAGTCGGTCCGAACAGGGCGATAAGCGGCACGCCTAGGGCGTTGGCGAGATGCATGCCGCCCGTGTCATTAGCGACAAGCAGGCGGCGATGGCGAAGGTGCGCGGCGTAAGTGACAAGGTCCGTTCGGCCGGCAAGATCTTCAACTCGGCCCGACGGAAATCCTCGGGCGATTTCGGCGGTGATAGCCGCGTCGCGCGGGGTGCCGTAAAGCACGAACTTTTGCTCAGGCAAACCGGCGATCAGGGCACGCCAGTGGAGAACCGGCCAGCGTTTTTCGGGGTTGTTTTCCGATCCCGGAATCAACCCGATGGTGGGTTCCGGATGATCCCACCGGGCGAGAACGGGAGACCGGTCGGGTTGAGCTTCGAGGCCGAAATGGCGGAACATGTTTTCCCAAAGAGCGGTTTGGTGATGACTGGCCTCATCAAAGTCTGCGGAAGGCCGATAAGCGTGGGACAAAAGGGGCCGGCGACGACCGGGGCGCACGAGCCCAAAGCGTTGCGGACTGCACGTCAGCCATGCTTCCAAGTCGCCGCGAAACGAATTGGTGAGGAGCAAGACAACGTCAGGGTGTCGACGGCGGAGACGCCAGAAATGCAGGAAGTAGCCGAAACCGCGTTTGGGCAGGCCTTCGAGATGATCGGCGATCGCCCACTCGCGAATCAATGGAAGGAGCGCGGGCGCGGCGATGAATGTGAGTTCGGCGTCGGGCCGCGAAACGCGTAACGCGCGGAGCAGGGGCAGGGCCATGACCACGTCGCCAAGCCAATTGGGCAAGCGCACGAAAATGCGGGTCCGGCGGGGGAGGCCGCTCAAGTTACGCGCCGCTAGGTCGGCCTTGAGTAGGTCGCGTTTGGCGGCGAGGCGGAACCGCTGCGACGGCATGTCCTGATTGCGCCATCGATCGTGGGACCAAAGCCAAGACGCACACAAATCGGAATCGCCCCTCAGTAAATTCTCCAGCCACCGGTTGAGCGCGAGGGTGACCCCGGTGCTGCTGTTGTCGTGGGCGATGGGGGCACAGCCAATCTCGACCTGCCAGAATCCGAGCCGACGTGGATAGATTCCAAAAACGCGGGCGGAGAATTTTTCGGCCATGAGCCCGGGGAGTTCGGTGGTGGAACAAACGCGACCGAAGAGGGTGGTGAGGGCGCCTTGCAGGCCGGCATTCTGATCGAAGAGGACGCCCACGAAGCCCTGGCGGCGAAGAATCTTCAAAGCCTCGGCAAAGCCGGTCTTGCGGGAGAGCAGTTTCATCCCGAAGCGCTCGCGCGAACGTATGATGAATGCGTTGGCCGTCGGGTTGTCGAGCGGCCGAAAGATAATGCCAAACTCGGGGAACGGCCCTGGAATCAAAAGGGGTTTGGCCGTCTGGGCCTCCCAGTACGCAATATGAGGGGAGCAGATGAGCGTGGCGGCGGGTTCCCGGCGGTGTTGAGCGTAGGCTTCGAGCAAAGAAGGAGAGACGTAGACGATCGTCCGCAGCCGAGATTCGCTCAAAAAAGGGGTCGCGAGCGAAAGTAGTCCGGTTTCAACCAAGCGACGGAAGCTCTCGCGGGCGGTCGATCGATGCCACGCTTCGGAGCGTTCGGGGAAAGCGTGGTGGAGATTCGACAACGCGAGCCGACGTCTCCGTGGGAGGCCAAAAAAAACGGCGTCGCCCAGAACGGCGGAAAAGGGGTGTAAGATCGATTCGGGGCAGTGGGCAGCGAGCCAACCGAGAGTCTTGAGCAGAAGAGTGAGCACGCGTGCGGGATTTGGCTTTGAATTTGGCCGGGAAACGCCATCAAACGTAACCCTCGCGCGGTTAAAAGCAGATTCTCTTTGCCTTCGCCGCCTCACGCATGACCGAACTTCTCATCATCAAGCCTTCGTCGTTGGGCGATATCGTCCACGGCCTGCAGGTCGCGACAACGCTAAAAGCGCATCGGTCCGATCTGAGAATTTCTTGGATCGTGCGCGAGATGTTCGCCCCGCTCGTTAAGGTATGTGAAGCGGTGGACGAGGTTTTCGTGTTCGAGCGCGCGGGAGGAGCCAAGGCGTTTCTTAAGCTGATGGCCGAGGTGAGGAAGACAAAGTTCGATTATGTTTTTGATTTTCAGGGCTTGCTGCGCACGGGCCTGATGACGTCGCGGGCGCTGGCCAAAAAAAAGGTTGGGCGCACGGATGCCCGGGAGATGGCCGGAATCTTTTACGACGAAAAGGTGCCGCTACCGCCGGACGGTCGTCGCAGCCATGCGATCGATATTCTTCTGCAATTTTGTCCAGTCCTCGGAGTGAAACCGGAGCTGAGCGGCATCCTTAAATTCCGTGAAGCGGAGAGCTTGAACTTGAAGTTCACGGATGGTCGGGGGGGCGCAAAGCCGGTTCTGATGTTTCCCGACAGTCGCCGGGCTGAGAAGCGTTGGGGCGGATTCAAGCAGCTGACCGAGCTGCTGCTGAAGGAAGATCGCTCGCGCAAAGTGGTCTGGGCAGGCAGCAATTACCTGCCGGATCGGAATTCGTTTTCGGCCGCACAGTTTTTGAATCTCACGGGGAACACGAGTTTGGTTTCATTGCCTGCGCTCATTCGACGGGCGGAGTGGGTGATCACCAACGACAGCGGCCCGATGCATTTGGCCGCGGCCCAAGGCGTGCGTACGGTGGGCATTTTTGGCCCGACCGATCCGCGTTTGTTTGGCCCGTATCCGTTAAATGGCCCGACCAATTTTGTGGTTCAGGCGCCGGTGGGTGATTTAAAATTACTGCCGGCCAAGGATGTTTATAGCCGGCTCGAACGTGCCCGCTCACGGTTCTTCAAATAGGACGTCGCTCGGACTTTTTTCATTTTTCTCCATGCTCGACCCAAAGTTGATTCGCGAAACTCCTGAACTTGTTCGTGCCGCGCTCGCCAAGAAACACCTGTCGGTGGATCTCGATGCGGTGCTGGCGGTCGACGCTGCGTGGCGGACGCTGCTGCAGGAAGTCGAGCTGCTGCGTTCGACCCAAAAAGCGGCGAATACGGCCATGGCGTGCCTGCCCAAAGGCTCGCCGGAGTTTATCGCCAAGGTGCAGGAAATGAAGGCGGTCTCGAGTCAAGTGAAAGAGAAGGAAGTTCAGTTAAAGGACGCCGAGGAGAAGGTCCGGGTGGCGATGTTATCTTTGCCGAATCTGCCCCATGGGAGCGTGCCCGAAGGTCGGACGCCTGAAGAGAATGTAACCTTTGCGACGCATGGTGACATCGCATCCCTTTCCGGGCACGCAGTGCCGCACTGGGAAATCGCGGGGTTTGAACGGCTCTTTGATTTTGCGCGCGGCGCGAAGGTGACGGGGGCGGGGTTCCCGTTTTATGTCGGAGATGGGGCGCGGATCGTGCGGGCACTGCTGCAATTCTTTTTGGATGAAGATGTGAGAGCCGGCTACACCGAGGTTTCCCCTCCGATCTTTGTGAACGCGGCGAGCGCGACGGCGACGGGACAACTGCCCGATAAGGAGGGTCAAATGTATGAGACTTCCGACCCGCTTTATGCGGTCCCGACGGCCGAGGTTCCGTTGACGAATTTTTTCCGGGACGAGATCGTAGATGAAAGCATGCTGCCGATTTATCGCTGCGCCTATACGCCCTGTTTTAGACGCGAGGCAGGCAGTTACGGTAAGGATGTGCGCGGGTTGAATCGTCTGCACCAATTCGACAAAGTGGAATTGCTGAAATGGGTGCATCCGGCCACGAGCTATGACGAGTTGGACAAGTTGCGCGGCGATGCGGAGCGATTGTTGCAGAAATTGGAGTTGCCCTATCGGGTGCTTTTGATGTGCGGGGGTGATGTGGGCTTTGCTCAGGCCAAAAAATACGATCTTGAAGTTTGGGCGGCGGGTCAGAAGCGCTGGCTCGAGGTATCAAGTTGCTCAAATTTCGAGGCGTTCCAAGCGCGACGGGCGCAGATTCGCTTTCGGGCTAAGGACACGGGAAAGCCCGAACTGGTCCACACGATCAATGGTTCCGGTCTGGCTGTGCCCCGGGTGTTGGCGGCGCTGCTTGAGAACAACCTGCAGCCGGATGGGCGGGTCAGGATTCCGGCGCCTTTGGTTCCTTATTTTGGCAAAGATTACCTGAGTTTTACCTGATTCGCACTTACCGGTGGATTGGGCCGACGGGAGTTTACTAATAAATGAAGCGTCACCCGATCGACTGGCCGGCAGTCGCGCTGAGGCTGGGGCAGTTGATCCCGCGGGAGCGCCTGCACCCGGAGGTTTTGTTTTGGGCAAATGGCCGGCCAGCCCGCGAGCGATGGGCCGTCGCGCTCTCGGGGGGCGCGGACTCCACGGCTCTGTTGTTGCTGCTTTGGGCGCACTGGCCGGAAAAGCGTCAACGGCTGCTTGTGCTGCACTTCGATCACCGATTGCGGGGCAAGGCTTCGCGGGATGACGCACTCTTTTGTCGGAGCGTTTGCTTGGGGCTTGGGGTGGTTTATGTCGGGGGGCATTGGTCACGCCCGCCGAAAGCCCCAAGCGAAGCGGTGACTCGAACCCAGCGATTCGAATTTTTCCAACGGGAGCTTGGTCGGAGGCGCATCTCGGCTCTCTGGCTAGGGCAACAGCAGGATGATATCGCCGAAACGCTTTTAATGAGATTGGCCCGGGGAAGTGGGACGGCGGGATTGGCGGCGCCCAGACCGATTCATTTCCTACCGAAGCACCGAATCCACCTCCGGCCGATGTTGACCTTGAAAAAGGAAGCGATCCAAACCGGTTTAGTTTCTGCTGGAGCAAACTGGCGAGAGGACGCGACTAACCAAGAAGGGACTTTTTTTAGGAACCGGGTGCGGAACGACGTCCTGTCAGTTTGGGCGGAAGCTTCAAAACGGGATGCAGTGGCTGGCGCAGCACAGTCGAGAGAGCTCTTGGCCGAGGACGACGACGCATTGATGCACTGGCTTGATCAACTATTTCCTGACGGGATTGGGCGATCGTTGGATTTACCGAAATTTACTGGAGTGCCGCGGGCGATCGTGAGGCGGGCTTTGCATCGTTGGCTAGCGGCGCAATCAAGCCCGGTTGAGATCTCCAAGCAGGGCTTTGAACGGCTTTTGGCGGCGACCCAGCTGGGGCGTGACACGCGTCAAAGTTTGGGCCGACTGCTGTTCGCGCGCATTCGGAAAGGTGTGTTGGAGGCTCAAAAAGCGCGGTAAGGTATCAGGGGGATTGGCCCGCCTTTTCCGCGGCAGCCAATTGACTTATTGCGCGGGAACATCACTCTACTTTATCCAGTCCACTTTGAAATGTCTGACGTTGAAAATAACAAAAAGCCCCGCCGTCCCATTAAGAACCTGCCGCCTGAACGTTTTCAGCCGAAGGTCCTTTTCATCTGGCTGGCGATATTCGCAGCTGTCGTGGCTTTGCTGGTATGGTCGCCCGGTATTACCACAAGTCCGGCCAAGTTAACGATTCAAGAGGTGATTGACCGGGCCGAGGCGGGTGAGATAGCCAAAGGCACGATTAGCCCGGATTCTTCAGGTGGACGTGATTGGGTGTCGATCAAGGGCGAGTTGATTGAGACTCGAAAGCTGAAGGGCGAGCGCGGCGTAGAGACGAATCAGTTCGTGGCCGCGGGCCGACTCACCGACGCGAACATGGAGCGGCTGCAGAAATCGAAGAAATTTGCGGAGCAACAATCGCAAACACTGTTGTCCGCAATCTTGGTCCAAGTGATTCCCTTTTTGCTGATCATCGGGCTGCTCTATTTTCTATTTGTTCGTCAGCTGAAACAGGCCGGACGCGGGGCCATGAGCTTTGGCAAGAGCAGGGCGAAACTGCTGACGCGTGATCGGGACAAAGTAACGTTTGCGGACGTTGCCGGTTGCGATGAAGCCAAAGAGGAGGTCAGCGAGGTCGTCGACTTCCTGAAAGATCCGAAGAAATTTACAAAAATGGGCGGAAAGATTCCTCGTGGGATCTTATTGGTCGGCTCCCCGGGCACGGGAAAGACCCTTCTCGCCAAAGCGGTCGCGGGTGAGGCGGATGTGCCCTTTTTCAGTATTTCGGGTTCAGACTTTGTTGAAATGTTTGTCGGTGTCGGCGCGAGCCGGGTGCGCGACATGTTTGAGCAAGGCAGGAAAAGCGCGCCTTGCTTGATTTTCATCGATGAGATCGATGCGGTGGGTCGGCAGCGCGGAGCCGGTGTCGGTGGCGGTAACGATGAACGTGAGCAGACGCTAAATTCTCTTTTGGTGGAGATGGACGGTTTCGATACCACTGAGGGTGTCATCATTATCGCCGCGACAAATCGTCCCGATGTATTGGACAGTGCGTTGCTTCGTCCGGGCCGGTTTGATCGCCAAGTTCATGTCGATTTGCCCGACGTTGTGGGCCGGGAGCAAATCCTGCGTGTTCATGCAAAGAAGATTAACATGGTGGATGCGATCGATCTGGCTGTTATCGCTCGCGGGACCCCGGGGCTCTCTGGGGCTGAGTTGGCGAACTTACTCAACGAAGCCGCGCTGCTTGCGGCGAGGCGGGACAAGAAAAAAGTAGAAATGATCGATATCGACGATGCGCGCGAGAAGGTGCAGTTCGGTCGTGAGCACCGGCGGTTGATGGATGACGAAGAGAAAAAACTGACCGCTTACCACGAAGCTGGCCATGCCTTGGTGCAAGGTGTCTTGGACGATGGTACCATGCCGGTTCACAAAGTAACGATCATCCCGCGAGGGCGAAGCTTGGGTAGTACGATGTTCATACCCAAGAAGGACCTGCTGACGCACGCGATGAAACGGATGTTGAATCAAATTGCGATGGGGCTGGGGGGGCGAATCGCGGAAGAGTTGGTGCTCGGCGACATCTCGAGCGGGGCTGCCGGCGACATCAAGCAGGTCACCAAGATCGCCCGTCACATGGTCTGCGACTGGGGAATGAGTCCACTCGGTCCAATTTCGTTTGGGGATAATCAGGATACGGTTTTCCTTGGCCGGGAAATTACGCGTTCCGAGAATGTTTCCGAGGAAACAGCTCGGAAAATTGACGTCGAAATCCATCGAATCATCACGGAGCAATATGCCCGAGCGACCCAATTGATTACCGGGCATAGATCGGCGCTCGATAAGATCGCCGAAGCTTTGCTGGAGCACGAGACGATCGAGGGTAAGCACGTGCTGGAAATTATCCAACACGGCGAACTTCGCTCGGCTGTAATTGTCGCGCCGCCCTCAAAATATTCGGAAAAAGTGATCGAGAAAAAGTCGGTCGAGAAACCTGCGACGAACGAATCAGTTGACCCGGGCAGCCCGGCGGTAGCACCGAATCCTGCTTAGTTTGCAGTTTAGGGTCAGGGTCGATCTAGGGCTTGCGTTGCGTGCCGGGAGCCCGGTGTAAATCGAGAGACTTCGCGCTTGGTTTCTGATCGTCTTACCAGCATTTTTTGGCCCTCAACTTATGAAAATTTGCTGTATCGGCGCGGGTTATGTCGGTGGTCCAACGATGGCGATGATTGCGCTCAAGGCGCCCGGTATTCAAGTAACCGTGGTCGACATGAATGCGGCCAGGATCGCGGCTTGGAACTCCGATACTTTGCCAATTTATGAGCCGGGCCTCGACGACGTGGTGCGGCAACGTCGGGGTAAAAACCTGTTCTTCTCGACGGATGTGGTCGGCACGATCAAGGCGGCCGATGTGATTTTCGTCGCCGTCAATACCCCGACTAAAAGTTACGGGGTGGGCGCGGGGCGAGCCGCCGATTTACGATATATAGAATCCGTCGCGCGCACGATTGCCGAGGTTTCCGATGGCACGAAAATCATAGTTGAAAAATCGACTATCCCTGTGAAGACCGCCGAAACCATCAAGGACATCCTGGCCGCAAATTCGCGTGGAGCGAAGTTTCAGGTTCTTTCGAATCCCGAATTCTTGGCCGAAGGCACCGCGATTGCCGATTTGCTCAACCCGGATCGCGTGCTCATTGGCGGCGAGCGAACGCCAGAGGGCGAGTTGGCGGTAAAGACTTTGGTTAGCGTATATGCTCACTGGGTTCCGATCGATCGAATCATCACCACCAATCTGTGGTCGTCGGAGTTATCGAAGCTGGTGGCGAATGCGTTCTTAGCCCAACGGATATCTTCAATTAACTCGATTTCTGCGCTGTGCGAGGCCACCGGAGCGGACGTGGACGAGGTTGCGAATGCAATTGGAAGGGACTCACGCATCGGGGCCAAATTTTTAAAGGCGTCGGTCGGATTCGGCGGCTCTTGCTTTCAAAAGGATATTTTAAACCTGGCATACCTTTGCGAAAAATTCGGGCTACCCGAGGTCTCTGCTTATTGGGAAAGCGTAGTGAAGATGAATGACTGGCAAAAGCATCGTTTCGCCGCCCGAATTGTGAGTTCTCTTTACAACAGTGTTGCCGGGAAGCGGATCGCAGTGCTCGGGTTTGCGTTTAAGAAAGATACAAATGACACCCGGGAGTCAGCGGCGATCGCGGTCTGCCAAGATTTGCTCGATGAACAGGCTAACGTCGTGGTTTATGATCCGAAAGTGTCGGCCGTTGAGGTTAATCGCGACCTTTTCGGCGCGAACACACCCAACCCGAGGCTCTCGGTCGCCGACGACCCCTATGCAGCCGTGGTCGGAGCTCACGCCTTGGCGGTGCTAACCGAGTGGGACGAGTTCAAGCGGTTGGATTTCGCCAAGATCTACGCTGCAATGGCTAAACCAGCTTTCATTTTTGATGGGCGAAATATTCTGGAATTGGACAAGTTGCGAGCGCTCGGTTTTAGGACCAGCGGGATCGGTAAGTGATACTCTGTTTCACGGCGGAACCAGTTTCGGGCGAGGAACGGGCGCGTTTTTTTGGTTTTCTCCCGCTGAGCATGGATAGCTTGACTGAAATCGGATCCCGCCCGTGCGGACCAATTCGACCTTGCTTCACTTGAGCTGCGACCTAATTTTCTGCCCTTATCCCTATGATTTCTTGGATTCAAATCACCTTCCAGCGGCACCTCAAATTGGTTTTTGGCGTGTTGCTGGCTGTCATTATCGTCTCTTTCGTCTTTACGATTGGAGCCTCGCCAGGAGTCGGTCCGGCCGACCAACAGACCATAAAACGGGAGTTTTTTGGCTATAACTTGAACTCAACGGAAGATCAGCAGCGAGTAATGGGCGACGCCGGATTGAGTGCCAATTTGCAAGTGGGCTACGGCCTGGAGGCCGAACAGATTCAAAACTACGCGTTTCAGCGCGTCGCTTCTCTTGAGCTGGCGAAAAAAATTGGCCTTCCCGCGACCACCACCAGCGAAATTGCAGATCAGATTAAGACCCTCCGCGCCTTCACGGCCGATGACGGCAAATTCGATCCGAAGCGTTACGCGACTTTCAGGGATAACCTCAAGACGAACCCACGTCTCACCGAAGCTGATATTGCCCGGGTGATTGGGGACGATGTGAAGGCGGAAAAGATCCAAAAATTGCTGGGCGGCCCCGGATATGTGCTTTCGGCGGACGTGAAGTCCCAATTAGCCCGCGCGGACACGTCGTGGAGTCTGATCGTAGCAAATATCGATTATGCGTCGTTTAATCCTGAGATCCCGCAAACCGATGCCGATTTGACCAAGTATTTCGACGAGAACTCGTTTCGCTACGAAGTTCCGCCGAAGATTTCCGCGAGCTACGTGGAGTTTCCGGCGACCGATTACTTGGCTTCGGTTTCCTTTTCGGACTCGCAGGTTCAAGCCTATTATGATTCTAATCCAAGTCGGTTTCCAAAACCGACTTCCGATCCGAAAATTATGGCCCCGATCAAAACGGATGCCGTCTCGGATTTTGCAGCGGTCCGCCCCCAAGTCGAGCTGGCTCTCCGTTTCGAGCGGGCTAAGCGCCTAGCTGCCAAGGCGGCGAGCGACTTTGTGTTTGGGTTGTATGAGTCGAAAGTTACGGCAGATTCATCGGCGTTGGCCACGTTGATCGCGGCGCATAAACATCCGCAGAAAATCTTGGCTCCGTTCACGCGGGAGGCCGGACCGGCTGAGTTCGGGGGGGATGCTGCGGCCGCGGCCCAAGAAGCATTTAAGCTCAGTAAAGACAGGGTGTATTCTGAAGCTGTCGCGACGAACGCGGGAGCGGCAGTTCTCTTTTGGAAAGACACCCTCCCAGCTCGGAAGCCGGCCCTTTCGGAATTGAAGTCGAAAGTTGCTTCGGACTTTTCTGAAAACGAAAAGCGGAAGCGCTTCGTTGAACTCGGCCGCACCTTGCGGGGTTTGATCGAAAATCGTTTGAAGGCAGGCGATACCTTCGAGCAGGCCGCGGTTGCCGCCTTGGAGGGTAGTTCGGCTAAGCTCGAGCTGAAATCTCCCCCCTCGTTCTCATTTAGAAACCGAACTCAAGATGTTGATTTTTCGATATTGAATGCGACCGAGCGTCTCGAGAAAGGGCAGGTTTCGGATCTCGTGATCGCTGCGGATAAAGGCACATTTGTGTATGTGGCAGCCAAACAAGTTCCGGACTTTTCTGCTACGAACCCATTGTTCACCGAAACTCAAAGTCAAATCGCGACCTACACCGCGCGACTCGGTTCGAGCGCCTATCTTACCGAGATGGTAGAGGCGGAACTTAAGCGCTCTGAACTTTCCGCGAAGTAAGGTCCGGTGTGGTTTTGTCTTAGCCGAGGTGAGAAAGGGTGCCTTGGACCTTGGGCGAATCACATTTGACTTGAGACGAGTAAAACAATCTCACCGCGTGATCGGGGCGAGAGCTCTCGCACTCGGAAGCGAAGACATTGGGCCCGTCCAATGGCTCTGAGTGGAAAGCCGGGTCTGAAAACCCCGTTCAATCGTTCTTCGGTCAAAGATTCTTCGTTTCGGACGATTATACACTTGGTTCGCACGTAGGTCGAAGCTGCAGTGATTCCTTGAAACTTTAGGCAGCAAGGTCCGTCTCGCCGGACAGCGGTTGTTCGTCGCAAGGTCTTTCTATCCAATCTGAGTGAGGACCTTAAAAACCAGTAACTTTCGTGCTGCACAGGTGTTTTCCTTTTGATCGTCTCTTCAACCTAATCTCTATGCCAAGAATCCTAGTCCGAAAAATCGTCACGATTCTATCTCTCTGCAGTGCCACGTTTAGTTTCGGCCAAGGCACCACGGCGACGCCGGTTACGGCGCCGATGCCGCTGACTCTCGAGGAGTGCATCCAGCGAGCGATGGGAAAGAATTTTGACTTACAGATCCAAGGGCTCTCTTCAGAAATCGCCAAGGAGGCGTTCAACGTTGCGAGCGCGGATTTTGATCCAACTTTCACCGCCACCACACGCCGAAATTTAAATCAGTCTGCCGCTACGACCAGTCGATTGGACGGAACGGCCGCCAGCGGTCCGAGAAGTGACAATACGGTGTTTTCCGTCGGGGCCAGCCAACGGGTCGGAACCGGAGGCACGGTCAGCGTGGCAGGAAATACGACGCGAGCTGCCACCAATTCACTCAATTCCACGCTAAATCCCGCGTTTGGTAGCAGCGCGAGCGTTAGCCTTAGCCAACCTCTTTTGAAAGGAGCGGGTTCGAGCGTGGCGCGAGCCAATATTGATCGCAGCAAACTAGGGGTCGGTATCGCCCTGTTGAACTACAAGATCCGTGTACTAACCGTTGTCCGTGACACTGAGAATGCTTACTATAATTTGGCCTATGCTCGCGAGAACTTGATGGTCAAGCGCCGGAGTTTGGAGCTTGCCGCTAAGCTCTTCGAGGAAAACAAGGTTCGCAAATCGACTGGTGTCGCGACGGATCTTGATGTGCTGACTGCTGAGGTTGGCGTCGCCAACTCTCGCCGGGCAGTCGTCCAAGCGGAACAAGCCGTCAGCGATAGGGAAGATTCACTCTCAACCCTTACCGGGGAGTTTGGATTTAACAGTCGCCCCGGAGAGGTTAAGTTCGGCGACTACACCGAAGGTGCGCCATCCTTTGACTTGGTCTACAAGTTGGCGCGCGATCGTTCGCCTGATTTCTTGGTGACGCAGGCTCAGATCAAGCAGATAGAAATCGATGCCCGCACGGCCAAGCAGGCCGCTCTACCGGGGCTAAATCTGGACACCGGGGTTGGCTATACTGCGACAGAACGATCTTACGGCGACGCAATCGGCAATCTGCCCGATGGAAACGGGTATAACTGGAATGTTGGGGTCTCAGTCTCGGTTCCTTGGGGTTTGCATGCTGATAAAGCCCGATTGAGGACGGCCAAAATTAGCCTGCTCCAGCAGCAAACCCGTTTGCAGCAGTTGGATCAGACTCTGTTGGTGAACGTGCGCGGTTCAGTTCGGGCGGTAGCAACGAATATCGTTGCGGTTGAGATCGCGGGGAAGGCCACGGAGCTCAGCCAGAAGCAATATGAACTTCAGAAGGCGCGGTTTGATGCCGGTCTTTCGACCAGCCGTCTCGTGCTGCAAGCTCAGGATGATCTCGAAGCAGCTCGGGTGAATGAGCTCCAATCCAAAGTGAGCCTCAGGGTGGCTTTGGCGGAGCTCCACCGCATCGATGGCAGTTCCCTTGAGCGTTATCGGATCGCGCTGCCGGAGTAGTCGCTAACGTGACGTCTCCAGCTCGGATTCAAGGTGCGGCCGCAAGTGGAAGATGGGCTTTCTGTGAGGTTCAGTTCCCAACTTTTTGCTGATGTTCCGCCCCGTAATTCTGGTCCGCTTGGTTTTGTGGTCATGGTTTTTGGGGTCGGTTTACGTTGGTCACACTTTGGTGTTACAGCGGCTGTCTCCCTCGGTCTTGCCGATGGTGGTGTTTGGCTGCACTTTGTGTGCGCTCTACCCGTATTTTCGATTTAGTTCCGTTCGAACATGGGTGGACGGACTCGAAATGCGCGTCCTGCTTCAGATTCACCTGGTTCGTTTTTTTGGAGTGTTTTTGTTGGTGTTATGGCGGCGTGGTGAATTGCCGTATGCCTATGCGGTTCCAGTTGGATTGGGCGACATTCTGATGGCTCTCAGTGCTCTGTTTTTGATCATCGCACCTCTCAATAAAGTGCGTTGGCGCCAGCTACTGACGATTTGGAATGTCGCCGGTTCTTTGGGGCTGCTCCTGAGCGTGTATATCGCGACGACCGCAGGCGCCGCTGCTCCTTTCCAACTGCGGGCTCTCACCCGTTTGCCTCTCAGCCTTTCGCTCACTTTTTTCATTCCTTTATTGTTCGCGACGCACGTTATTATTTTCACGCGTTTACTGAAAAAGTAGGCGCGCCTCGACGTGTAATCCGCAGGGCTTGGCGGCCAAAAATAACTTTGATCCGTTGCCGGAGGCTACGGGTGATTGAGCCCCTTGAGCGAAAGTTTGGAATCTTTGAACGGGTGTTCGAGGAACAGTTCTTCAAGAGATTTCTTGAAGAATGATTGGTGCCCCAGTTGCTCCAAAGCATGGTTATAGAGATGCAAAATCGGATCCATCTGCTCGAGCGCCTGACCCATCGGATCATCGCCAAAGTTGTCGTCGAGGTTTTTAAATTCGTTGAGACTTATCCGGTTTAATGGCCGCGCCGGCTGGTAGAGATACTGGGTGGCCGACGTTCCGGAAACAGGGCGCAACGTTGTAATCAGTTCCATCAGGACGAGACGGTTTAGGCACTCGTTCAAAATCTGAGTCGGAACCTTGAGCATATCACCCAGTTGAGCGGCCGAAGTGGCAGGCAAGCAGTTTTGAAATCTCCGACCGATAGTTAGAAGCACAACCAAGGAAAGGCGCTCTCGCATGGATTCGGATAGACTCCCCCATGCGGCCTGGCTGTTGCGAAAATGGACATTCTGGACGGCATAGCTGATCACGCCGCCGATGAGCACGTAGAGCCAAAAAATATACAGTCCTAGCATGAATACCGGAAAGATGGCCAAGGAGCCGTAGAGGCTGCGTTCAAGAACCACGCGCCGCACGTAGAGCAGGGCGACGACATTGTTCAGCAAAAGCAGAGTGGCGACCACGACCGCCCCGACAAAGGCTGCGCGCCAGAAAACGCGAGTATTGGGAATCACCCGGTAAACGAGGGTTAAGATCCCGACGAGCAGCGTGAGTGAAAAAGCGGGCAACATCCACCGCAGTAACGCCTGTAAATCACTTCCACCAGGAAGCTGTTGGAAAACGTTTACGACCGCACTTGCCCCGAGCAGGGCTAGGCTGGAGAAAAATAAGACCGCCCCGAGAGTCAGCGTGGTCCAATAAAAGACGATGCGCACCAGGAGCGAGCGCCCCAAACGGACGCCCCAGATATCGTTGAAGGCATCCTCAATCGACTTGAAGAGCAGTAGAACGATCAGAATAAGCGAAAATGCCCCTGCGGCTCCGGCCACGCCTGAGCGAGCCGCGGCAATGATGTCGCTGATCACTTTAACGACTTCAGGGCTTGCCGTGGTCGATGTCAGATTGCCGGAGGCGTCCAAGGAATTAAGTTGGCGCAATTGGGGTGCTACTTGCTCCATGAGCTCGCCGAGCCGGTTTGCGACAAGGCTTGGGTCGGTGTCTTTGCCGAGAACAAATCCGCCGATCAGTACGGCGATCGCGACCAGCGGGGCTAAACCAAGAAGAGAGCCGAAACTCAGTGCTGCCGCGCGCGCAGGAATCTTTGTCTCATTGAAAACGGTCCATGTAATGGATGTCACTCTGAGTCCAGCGTAGAGCCATCCTCGCGGTGAATTGTCCTCTAGATGTCTCGAGGACCAGATTTCTTTCCGGTAGAGTTTCGACAGCCGGAGTCCTATTTCGATTAATCGCTTCATGGAGAGCGACTGCCGTCCGCCACGTCAGTTGGAACTGAGCTGGAGAGCCAAGTAGCCGAGCGCGGTGATTCCGACTCCCGCCGAGATAATCACCGGCACCATGCTGATAAAAATCGTGCAGAGATATAGGCTCACTGAGCCGGCGATGGCCGCCAGCATCGGTGCGTGCAGTCCTTGAATGAAGAAGATCAAGCCAAAGAATCCCAGACCGAGTGCGGCTCGGAAACGAACCGCCGGATACAATTTCATCATCCCTAGGCCGATAAAGACGGCAAAAACTAAATCAATCGCGCCGATCAAAGCTAATGGGTTGGTCGCTATCTTGATCGGATCGAGCGACATCAGGACACCGACTGCGGGCAGCATCCCGCCAGCGGAACTCAACCCGAACATTACCACAATCGCCCACATCCCGATGGCAGCTGCCCGGCTGGCTGCAATTTCACCGCTTCTTTTGTGCTGGGTATCGTCGCTCAGACCTTCGGCAGCTGCGAGCATATCGTCGGCCGTGATCGGAGCGAGGTTGTCAGCCTTCGGTTTATTGATCGAACCGAGCGTCTCCTCGGCCTTGATTGTTAGTTTCTTCTTTTCCTGGAAAATCCCTGCTTTCACCGCCGGATTGTCGCCTATGACAGCCCATCGCTCGGTGGTGGCGTCATAATAAAGGGTTTCGACCGTGACGCTGCCTGCCTCGGCGAGCGAAATCATCTCCTCAAGATTGTAGGGGCCTCGCGCATCTGTCTCGGACGCATGGCGGACGTAAAATTCCTGCGTATCCATTGGCGGCGAGGTTGGAGTCGGACGTAGGCGCGGCAAGGCTGATCTCGAGCACAGTTTGCTGCGGGGCGAGACCCGGCTACTCGGAATTCGTTGAACTACGGTGCACTACATGCGGACCAGCGTGCGAAGGCCCAAAAGATGCAGCCCCGTCTCAAGCAATAGGAGCGTGCGGCTGCACAACAGCAGCCGTCGGGCGCGGATCGAAGCGTCATCGACGACGACCTTTTCCGCCGCGTAGAAGCTGCTAAACTCACCTGCGAGTTCGTAGAGATAGGTGCAAAGAAAGTGGGGTCTCAGTTGCTCGGTCGTGAGCTTCAGCGCGACAGGGAAGGCGATCAGTTTGCGGGCGAGTGCGAGCTCCGCGGGGCTTTCGGGCGGAGTCGCCGCGGTCACGGCGGAAGCATCGTTCGGTTCAAGTCCGGCTTTGCGGAAAATCGAGCGCACCCGGGAAACCGCGTAGAGCAGGTAGGGTGCGGTGTTGCCTTCAAAAGACAGAATTTTGTCCCAAGAAAAAATGTAATCGCTGCTGCGATTCTGCGCGAGATCGGCATAGCGGATAGCCCCAAGCCCCACCGCCGTTGCAATCTCGCGGCGTTCGCTCTCCGGCAGTTCCGGGGCTTTGGCCGTCACGAGGACAAATGCGCGATCCACGGCTTCGGCCAAAAGAGCCTTCAGTTTTATGGGATCGCCGGATCGGGTCTTTATGGCTTTCCCGTCTTCGCCGAGGATTGAGCCAAAAGAAACATGGGTGAAGCGGGGGAGCGGACGGCCCGTCCTCATAAACCATTTTTCAGTGGTCAACCCTAGCTGCTCAAAATGGTCGGCTTGGCGGGCGTCGGTGAGGATGGCGATGGCGTCGGCGTGAAAGTGCTCCGTCCGGTAGAGCATGGTGGCCAAATCGGTGGAGGCGTAATTCGCCGCGCCATCGGATTTGCGGACGATAAACGGTTGGGTCTTGAAGCGCGGGTGTTCGGGATGAAAAACCACCAGCGCGCCTTGTGACTCCGCTGCGAGGCCCGTAGACTCAAGCTCGGCGTAGATGGCAGGCAATTTGTCGTTGTAAAAACTCTCACCCAGTTGGTGGTCAAAGTGGATGTCGAGCAGTCGGTAGATTTCGGTGAACGCGCCGGAACTCAGGGCGATGATTTTTTTCCAAAGCGCCAGGTTTTCAGCATCGCCGGATTGAAGCAGCACCAATTCGGCGCGGACGGCATCGAGGACAGAAGGATCGGACTTGGTCGCAGCGTCCGTGAGTTTATAAAGCCGTTCGAGTTCCTCAAGCGGGTCGTTGGCCAGTGCGGCTTGATCGAGATGGTGTTTGTAGCCCCAGATGAGTTTACCGAATTGGGTTCCCCAATCGCCGATGTGATTGTCGCGGATCACCTCGGCGCCGCAAAAGGCGAGCAAGCGGCAAATTGCTTCTCCGATCACCATGCCCCGGACGTGACCGACATGAAGCTGCTTGGCGGTGTTCGGGGAACTGAAATCGACCACATATTTCTGACCGTGGTGCAGCGATGTGGCGCCTGATTTAAGACGCTCGGTCGTATCTTGCGCCGTGATCCATTGGAGCAACGACTCGGGTTTGAGCAGGAAGTTGATGAACCCGGGGCCGGCAATCGAAACGGAGCAATGTTCGCCCACGTCGGAAGGGAGCGCGGCGATGATGTGCTCGGCCAAGGCGCGAGGGTTGAGTTTGCGGGCTTTCGCGTAGGCGAGCACACCGTTGGCTTGAAAGTCACCATGCCGCGGATCGGCCGCCCGCACCTCGGGACTAAAGCTCTCGGACTCCAAGCCGGCGGTGACGGCGGCGGTTCTCAAGGCTTGGTCCAGTGACGAGGCGATATCGAACGAAACATGCATCCCCATACTTCACGATAGCGCACACGAGCCGCGCAAGCGCCGATTGGACGCGGCGGTTTTGCCGACTGATCGCAGCAGATAACCGGGTTAACCCGACTTGAGCGAAGCGAGGTCGATCACGAAGCGGTATTTCACATCGCTCTTCAACAAGCGGTGGAGGAAAAGGCGACGACCGTGAAGCCGGTGGCGGCGAGAGCGAGATGGTGGAGGCAAGGGTTCATGGCGGGCGGGATGGGCCCAAGATCAAGATAGCGGAAACGGAGTCCGGGCCGCCTTGACTTGGATCGCGCAAGGACCTGGAGGTTACCCGTTGGTGGCTGGTGATAGGAAACTACCCGAAAAAGCGGCGTGCCGCTGCGCGGTTTTTGCCGTTCCTGCGGCTTCAGTTGCCCAACCATCTCGGGCGGATTGGGTGGGAGTGTTTCGCGCAAAACCCACGAATCACCCGAAAGTCGGAAGGGGGCCCACGGAATACACGGAAGATTTCCGAGGGGATGAAATAAATCCGGGAGAGTTGCCCGCTCATCACACGAAGGGACGCGAATAGGGGAGAGGACGCGGGAAAAAGAGGAGAGATTAAGAGGAAAGAGAAAGATAGGGGAGGGGCGGAGGTATCGGAGGATGCCGCGAATCATGCGGATGGGCGCGAATGGTGGGAGTTTGCGAAGACGGGCCCGGACAACCAGCGAGCGCGCTGGGGGCGGCGGAGCGCTGCGGGAGCAGGGTGGGGTCACCCCGCCCTTCAGGGAGAGTCACTCCGCCCACAGGGCAGGGGCGGGTGAGGCCTGGGGCTGTCGGACCGCGGCTTATTCCTCGGGGAGGGGCTTGTCTTTGGTCTCGGGGAGCAGGGGGAGGACCAAAATGCCGAGCAAGAGCACGAAGCTGACGGCGATGCCGGCAGTGCGGAAGCCCTCGAGGTTGCCGCCTAGGCTCTTGGTGATCTGACCGATGGTGAAGGGCGCGGTCGCGGCGACGAGGCGGCCGAAATTGTAGCAGAAGCTGGTGCCGGTGGCGCGAAGGCTGGTCGGGAAAAGTTCGGGCAAGTAAATCGCGTAGACGGCGAACACACCGAGTTGGCCGAAGCCCATGAGCGGGATCATCCAGAAGATGTCGTTGAATTCGCGGAGGCCTTTGAAAACGAGGACGGTGGAGGCGAACGAAAGGAAGAGCGCGAGGGCGAAGGCGAATTTACGGCCTTTGACCTGCGCGAGTTTGGCCATCGCGGTCATGCCGAAGAACGCGCCGATGTTCTGCATGAGAAGGGCCATCGACGTCCAAAAGGCTTTCTCGCTGGCGAGTTTCTCGGGGGAGATGCCCGAGTTTTTCAAGTGCTCGGTGACGACCGAGGAGACGATCGTGGGGTGGAAATTGCCGATGCCCCAGAGCCCGATGATCCCGGCGCTGCACAAGGCGAGACCGGCCCAGGCGTGTTTGCGCCAGCGCGGGTGGGAGAGTAGCGCGCCGTAGGAGCCGAATTTAATGCCGGAGACTTTGCCGGCGGCTCTGGCGTCGACCCACTTTTGCGGCTCCTTGAGCTTTGCGAGAATGAAGACGCAGAGAAAGGCCGGGGTGGATCCGACGAGGAACATGGCCTGCCACGTCGTGAGACCACCCGGGAGCAGCTTGTGCGCGGCGAGGGCGGCGATGCCCATGCCGATGAGAGCGGCGCTGATGTTGCCGATACTGGAGAGGGACTGCAGCAAGCCGAGGGCGGGAGCGCGGGCTCTGTCGGGAACGGTGTCGGCGACAAGTGCGACCGCCAGACCGAAGACGCCGCCGACGCCCATGCCGGTGAGGAAACGGTAGACGCAGAAGTCGAAGAAGCCCGTGGAGAGGGCGCTCAGACCGGTGAATACGGAATAGAGCAGGACCGAGACGGTGAGGATTTTGGCGCGCCCGTAGAGATCGCCCATCGCGCCGAAGAGCAGGCCGCCGACGGCCCAGCCCACCAAGAAAACCGACGTCGTGTAAGACCCATATTCGGTGACTTTGGTTTTATCGGGCAGGAGTTGCTCCATTGCGGCGCCGCGGCCGAGGTTGAAGAACTGTTGGTCCATGCAGTCGAAAAGCCACGCAAGCGAAGCGACGGAGAAAACGAACCAGTGGTGGCTCGTCATCAATTTATACCATGGCTGGTTGGGGCTGGTGGGGGAGGGGGCAGTGGAGGACATAAAAATAGTTACAGCGTGACGGGTTGGCCGGACTGGGCGGAGCGGTAAAGGGCGAGGATGAGGGCGACAGCCTTCCGGGCCTCGGGGCCATCGACAGCAAGGGATGCGCCGTGGCGCAGGGCGTCGACCAAATTCTCAATTTGGCGGAAATGACCTTCGTGGCTCATCGCTCCGGGGGCGCTGGCGCCCGCACGCATGGAATCATCGGGCTTGGCCGCGCGGACGGCGGCATCCGCGGGCTGCGCGGTGCGAAAATCCCAGCGTTCGATGCGGTCGTCTTCGAGCACGATGGAGCCATCTTCGCCGCAGAGTTCGATGCGGCGGGCCCAGCCGGGATAGGCGGCGGTGGTGGCCTCGATAGAGCCGAGGGCGCCGCAAGGGAAGCGCAGCGAGGCCACCGCCGTATCCTCGACCTCGATGCCGAGGTGAACGCGGCGGGTGTTGCGTGAAAAAACGTCAGCAGGCAGGCCGGCGAACCATTGCAGCAAATCAACCGCGTGGATGCCCTGATTCATCAGCGCGCCGCCGCCGTCGAGGGCAAACGTGCCGTGCCAACTGTCGGCGTAATAGCCGGGGGCGCGTTGCCACTTCACATAGGCGCTGGCGAGGCTCAGGCGCCCGAGGCGACCGGCGGCGACGGCCGCTTTCACCGTGCGGGCGCCGGCGCCGAAGCGGGATTGAAAGATAGGCATCAGCGTCACGCCGGCTGCGGTGGTGGCGGCGAGGAGCGCGTCGATCCGCGGTAGGGTGATCTCGATCGGTTTCTCGATGACGAGGTGTTTGCCAGCGCGAGCGGCGGCGAGGGCGGGCTCAAGATGCGCTCCACTGGGAGTGGTGATGCAGACGACGTCGAGGCCGGGGTGCGCGAGGAAGGCGGAGAAATCGGTCGTGGCGAAATCGGCCCCATGCGTGGCGGCGAAGGCTTGGGTTTTCTCTGGCGAGCGACCGCAGACGGCAACGAGTCGGGCACCGGCGGCGGCGGCGATGGCTCGGGCATGAAAGTCGGCGATCAAACCGAGTCCCAAAATACCGAAGCCGAGAGGTGCGGAAGAGGCCATCCTTTCAACGATTGGGAATGACACGCGAGAGCGACAGTTTTTTTTGAGGATATTTTCGGCGGTGGTGCGGGGCTCTGGGTGTGATTACCCTGTCCGGTCGTTTTCGAACCCATGGTCGGGACGCCCATGCCACTTTGATCCCGGGCTTTGTCGTCGGTGAAACTCCGCCGGGTAGCGGGTGGAATTGTCCCTTGCCGAGTCCGAGCTGAATCCTTGTGTCTGGGGGTGATGCCTCCGGCTGAGCCCCCCGCCTCCCTGGTCGAGAACGCGACCGGCACCCAGTCCCAATGGGAGCTGATCCGGCGGAGGTTCGCGCGCCATAAGTTGGCGGTGGCTTCGCTCTACCTTTTGGCGGTGCTCTACGTCTTGGCGCTCGGGGCCGAATTCTTCGCGCCCTATCCGCGGCAGTGGCGGGATTTGTCGCACTCGTATTGTCCGCCGCAGTTGCCCCGGTGGTCCCTTAAGCACGGGCTTTATGTGCCCGTGATGCACCGGGTCGTCGATCCGCTCACTTTTCGAAAGTCATATATCGAGGATCCGGCGCAGGTCGTGCGGTTGGGATTTTTTGTGCGGGGTGGGCCGTACGAGTGTTGGGGGCTGTTCCGTTGGGATCGTCACTTTTTGGGAGCGAAAGATCCGACGCGGCGCTCGATCGACGGGACGCTCCCGACGTTTTTCTTCCTCGGCGCCGATAAATACGGGCAGGATATTTTCAGTCGGTTGCTTTACGGATCACGGATCAGTCTCTCGGTCGGGCTGGTGGCGATCGCGGTAACGTTTTTGCTCGGGGTGACGATCGGTGGAATTTCGGGCTACGTGGGCGGCGGGGTAGATAACTTCATCCAGCGTGTCATCGACGTGATCAACGCCTTCCCGCAGATTCCGCTGTGGTTGGCCTTCGGGGCGATTTTGCCGGCCGACTGGTCGCCGCTTTCGACCTATTTTGCGATCACGCTGGTGCTGAGCCTGCTCGGTTGGACGGGTTTGGCCCGGGTGGTGCGGGGGAAGATTTTGGCCCTGCGGGAGGAGGACTATGCCATGGCGGCGAGATTGCTCGGCGCTTCGCACACGCGGGTGCTCTTCCGGCACCTGCTGCCGGGGTTTACGAGTCATATCATCGTGGTGCTGACGATGAGCGTGCCGGCGATGATTTTGGGCGAGACCTCCCTGTCCTTTTTGCAACTCGGGCTGCGACCGCCGATCGTGAGCTGGGGCGTGATGCTGCAGGACTGCCTGAGTATCCAGACGGTGGGGAGCTATCCCTGGCTGTTGATGCCGGTGGTGCTGATAGTGCTGACCGTGCTGAGCTTCAATTTTCTCGGTGACGGTCTGCGGGATGCGGCTGATCCGTATTCGTCGAAATGAGCGAAAGCGCGGAGAAACCGTTATTGGAAGTGCGGGGCCTTGCGGTGTCGTTTTTCACGCCCGACGGAGTAGTCTCGGCGGTCGAGGGCGTCTCGTTCGCGATCGGGCGCGGGCGCACGTTGGCGCTAGTAGGGGAGAGCGGCTCCGGGAAAACGGTGACCGCCTATTCGATTTTGAGGCTGATTCAACCACCGGGCCGGATCACGGGCGGTCGAATCCTGCTGAGATCGGCGCGGGCCGGGGACATCGAACTGGCGGACCTCGGCGAGCAGGACGAGTTGCTGTATCGGGTGCGCGGCGGGCTCGTGAGCATGATTTTCCAAGAGCCGATGACGGCTTTGTCGCCGGTGCACACGGTGGGCAGTCAAATCGCCGAAGCGATTTTGTTGCATCAGAAACGGACGGTCAAAGAAGCGCGGGAGTTGACGATTGAAATGCTCGGGAAGGTCGGAATGCCGCTGCCGTCTGTTTGTTATCAACAGTATCCGCATGAACTCTCGGGCGGCATGCGGCAACGGGTCGTCATCGCGATGGCGTTGGTGTGCAAACCGGAACTGTTGATCGCGGACGAGCCGACGACGGCGCTCGATGTGACGATTCAGGCTCAGATTCTCGGACTGATCAAAACCCTGCAACGCGAGCTGGGCTGCGCCGTGCTTTTGATCACGCACGACTTCGGCGTGGTGGCGCAGATGGCGGACGATGTGGCGGTGATGCATCGCGGAACCGTGGTCGAAAGCGGAGACGTACGCTCGGTATTGAAAGCGCCGCAACACGCCTACACGCGGTCATTGTTGGACGCGTTGCCGAGCCGGAGGAGACCGGTATGACGGAAGGGACGGAGAGACTGGACGACCGGCCGCTGCTGAGCGTGCGCGGCCTGACCAAGCATTTTCCGGAAATGAGCCGCGGCTTTCGCCGGTCGGTGCTGGCGACCGTGAAGGCGGTGGACGCGGTGAGTTTCGATCTGGCGGCGGGCGAAACCCTGGGCCTCGTGGGGGAGAGCGGCTCTGGCAAGACAACGACGGCCCGGTGTATCTTACGAGCGATTGATCCGACCGCGGGATCTGTGATTTTTCATCTACCCGACGGGCGCACGGTCGATCTGGTGAAGTTGACCGCGGGGGAATTGAAACCGATCCGGCAGCATGCGCAGATGGTGTTTCAAGACCCAGTGTCGTCACTGAACCCGCGAATGACAATCGGGGACATTGTCGG
>Ga0209444_10000241_pt1 | contig 29669 bp, 24 predicted proteins | sample LauGreFaBDMM15DN_2_FD_188215 | JGI IMG/M metagenome (GOLD analysis project Ga0209444, IMG submission 188215) | Freshwater lake microbial communities from Lake Michigan, USA - Fa13.BD.MM15.DN (SPAdes) (version 2) | ecosystem: Environmental > Aquatic > Freshwater > Lake | place: Lake Michigan... | reverse complement strand
CAGTTACACCGAAAAGTGACAAGTATGAATACGACGATGTTGATCGGACCTTATATACCCTGCATGGATTTATTCACATCGTGAACAATAAATAAGCAAAACATAAAAAAAGGGACTTGAAATTCAAGTCCCTTTTTCAATTATGAAAATCGTGTTATTTAATTCTGTATGTCAATCCTACGTGTATTCCTGCTGAAGCAGCGGAAGATTTTTGGTATGTTGGGTAAACCACTGGATTTGTTAAATCGATCCCTAAAGCATCTACTCCAGCAGCATCCGTAATTCCGTATTGTAAACGAATACCGACATTTAATATCAAAGGAAAGTCGTCACCTAAGCTAATTTTAGATCCAAATCCAAGAACAGCAGTAGTATAAGAATTATATTTTCCTGTAACATCACTAGTTGCTGTAGACAATGAATTTGAGTAGGTAGCGCTTTTTACACCATTTGTGGAAATTCCTATTTCTGTGTATCCTCCTGTTTGTCCACCAATTTTTAATAAAATGGGAACGGAGAACGTTTTCAAAGCCACATTAGACGTATAAGCTGTGTTGCCTAATGTCCCTTGGTAGCCTGTATTAAACGTGCCAGGTAAGAATTCAACAGTTAAACCAATTTTTCCTAAATTGGCATTTAGGGCAAGGCCATAATTCGAACCAGTTGCCATTTTGTAATCTTGTGTTGCTCCAAGGTCTGAAACGTTGTTGTTAAACATCTCCGTTGCGCTAAATGCACCTTTGAGACCTGCATCGAACGAAAGAACTTGCGCTTTCGCCGACATGGTCATTGCGATTAGACCAACGCTTAGTAATACTTTTTTCATTGTTTGTTGTTTTAAAGTTGGGGGTGTTTACGGGAAGAAGTAAAATAGGTTGCGAAATGGGGGTATGGTGGTTTTTGAAAGAAAAAAAATCACTGGGAGGTGCATTTAAAATTATTTAATCCCCTATGTGTTTCTTCAATATTCTTAGAAAATAAGAATAATAGGGCATCTTAAATTAGATGAAATAAAAAGCCCTTCGAATGAAGGGCTTTGTGATCCGCTCAGGATTCGAACCTGAGACCTTCGCCTTAGAAGGGCGTTGCTCTATCCAGCTGAGCTAGCGGACCAGTGTTTTGTGGAAAGACCACTTAATTGAATGAAAAAAGGGGGATGATTGCTCATCCCCCTAGTCGGGGCGGCAGGATTCGAACCTGCGACCTCCTGGTCCCAAACCAGGCGCGATGACCGGACTACGCTACGCCCCGAACGATTCATCTTCAATATTTATTTTTCAACTGAACGTTTTCAGTTTCTTTTTCTTTTCTTGGGGAGCAAATACATGCTGCCACCTATCTAATTATTGCGGTGGGAGCGAGATTCGAACTCGCGGTACAGTTACCCGTACGACAGTTTAGCAAACTGTTGGTTTCAGCCACTCACCCATCCCACCAGTGTTCAATGAACGGAGGGCAAAAGTACAAAAACAATCCGTTTTTGAAAGCTTTTTTCGAAAAAAATGTTAATTGTAGGTGAAAATTCCTTTTTCAGACTGGATTGTCACTTGTTTTCCAATATGATGCTCTACACGGCCAACAATTTTTGCGTCTACTCCAAAAGATTTGGAAATCGCTATGATTTCTGAGGCAAGTTCCTGAGGGACATATATTTCCATTCGATGACCCATATTGAAGACTTTGTACATCTCCTGCCAGGGAGTTTGAGATTCTTCTTGAATCATCTTGAATAGCGGTGGAATTGGGAACAATTGATCTTTAATCACATGAACATCGTTCACAAAATGCAAGACTTTTGTTTGCGCGCCTCCCGAACAATGAACCATTCCATGTATGCTTGCGCGGTGTTTCGCTAAAATCTGCTGAATAATTGGTGCATACGTTCTTGTTGGTGACAAAACCAATTTTCCTGCGTCCAATGGAGATCCTTCTACCGGATCTTGTAAGTTCTTCGTTCCACTATATACCAAATCAGCTGGAATTGCACCGTCAAAACTTTCTGGGAACTCTGTCGCTAAACAATGGTTGAAAACATCGTGTCGTGCGCTCGTTAGTCCGTTGCTGCCCATTCCTCCGTTGAAAAAGGACTCATAGTTCGCTTGTCCGTCGGAAGCAAGTCCAACAATGACATCGCCAGCCTGAATGGTGTGATTTGAAATCACCTCATCACGGCGCATGCGACACACAACCGTTGAATCTACGATGATGGTGCGCACTAAATCACCTACATCGGCTGTTTCTCCGCCAGTTGAGTGGATTTCGAGTCCGTATGAACGAAGCTCCGCTAGTATTTCTTCGGTTCCATTGATGATTTCCGAAATGACTTCTCCTGGAATTAAATTCTTATTTCGTCCGATCGTCGATGACAACATAATCGGGCCCGTAGCACCGACGCATAACAAGTCATCTAAATTCATGATTAAAGCATCTTGTGCAATGCCTTTCCAAACGGATAAATCGCCCGTTTTTTTCCAATACATGTAAGCTAAAGAGGATTTTGTTCCAGCGCCATCCGCGTGCATCACCAAGCAATAGTTTTCGTCGCCAGTTAAATAATCTGGGACAATTTTACAGAATGCTTGCGGAAACAAACCTTTATCAAGTTTTTTGATGGCATTGTGGACATCTTCTTTTCCCGCAGAAACACCGCGTTGCTGGTAGCGATTATCAGACATAAGTTAATTTGTTAGCAAAGGTAGGGAATCCCATTAGTCTTCGTTCGATGTATCATCAAGATCTTTCAGAATTTTCTGAACATCGGCCTCGGTCTCGTGTAATTTAACCTTGCATATTTTTATCAATTCGGCAGCACGTTTTACCTTCAATGCCAATTCATCGACATTGATTTGTCCACTTTCCATTTGTTGGACAAGTTGCTGCAATTCTTCGTATGCTTCCGTGTAGTTCATCGCACTGATTTATTTGAATCCTCGTCGTTTCTTAATCGCTTCATAAGCATCTTGAATACGCTGAAATTTCTCTTTCGCTCCTTTCTGGTATTCCTCTCCCATTTGCGCTACTTTATCTGGGTGAAAGGAAATGGCCATTTTACGGTACGCTTTTTTCACTTCTTCGTCGGTCGCTTGATCGGTTATTCCGAGGATGCGGTAATCTGAATCGACGTTGCGATAGAACATGTTTTTCACCGATTCAAAGTCCACCGCGGAAACCCCCAACATCGTAGCGATTTTCGCAATCGTATTCATTTCGGCTGTTCCTACTTCGCCATCCGCTTTCGCAATGCCAAATAAGTAATGAATCAGTTGAACACGGACTTCCACAGGCATTCTACTTCGAATATCCGTACAGATTTGTTGCAGAGGAACATTCCCAGTATCCAAGAATTGCTTGAGAATTTGCAAATGCTCACTCGTGAATCGATTACCAAATTGATCCGCGAAAAAACGTTTGACGTAATCAAGTTCAACTTTCAGAATCTTGCCATCAGCTTTCATCACGACAGCGGACAAAGCCATCAACATGGTAGGAACATCGTAAAGCGAGGATTGTCTGCGGTAAAACTCAAATGGATCTTGTCCGTTTGTCGCTTTATTTGCGCCACCTTTCGCATTATTAGAACTCAACTGATCCACAAGGGAACCAATAATGAATCCAATAATTCCGAGTCCAATTTTTCGGGTTATCAAAAAGGCCCCGACGCCAAAAATCCACTTGTACAAAATCTCTGCTTTCTAAATTCTCTTCAAAACTACTTATTTAAGCAATATGTTCGATGTTTCGTTGAATGAATAGATCTAATGCTTCTCCTTTCAGCATTCCTTGTGCAAGTAAAGCCAAATCAACTAACTGTTTGGTCACCGCTTGTTTGTCCTCATCACTTTTTTGAAGTAATGATCCAACGACAGGGTGATTCGAGTTAACCGTCAAGTTATACATTTCAGGAAATGCACCATAGAATCCGCCGCCACCCATGCGTTGTTGCTCCATCATTCGTCGAATAAATTCAGGTTGCGTAATGATGATTGGCGCTTCGCTTTCACTCATGCTTTCGAATTGCACTGTGAACTTTTCTTTGGTTATATTTGATTCAAATACTGGCTTCAATTTCTCTTCGTCCTCTTTCGATAATTTCGATGGAATTTCATCCGATTTTTTGATGAGTTTATCCAAGGAATCTGAATCCACTCGGACAAAACTTACGTTTTCTAAACTTTGTTCCATTTTAGAGATCCAATGTGCAGCGAGTGGTCCGTCTAGTTGCAGTACATCATATCCGCGGTCCTTCGCTTTCTTCACAAAAGAGAATTGTTCCTCTGGGTTACTCGTGTACAAAACTACGAGTTTGTTGTCTTTATCCGTTTGAAGCGCCTTGATTTTCTCTTGGTATTCCTCAAGCGTAAAGTACTCATTGTTCGTGCTTTTCACCAAATTAAATTCTTTGGCTTTGTCAGCGAATTTTTCCTCTGATAATACTCCGTACTGAACGAAAATCTGCAAATCATCCCATTTGGATTCAAAATCCTTACGGTCTTTTTTGAACATCTCTGCTAATTTATCCGCTACTTTCTTTGTGATATGTGCCGATATTTTCTTCACATTTCCATCGCTTTGCAAATAAGAACGAGAAACATTCAATGGGATATCTGGCGAATCAATCACCCCGTGTAATAACGTCAAGAATTCTGGAACAATTTCCGCTACGCTATCTGTAATAAATACTTGATTGCAGTACAAATTGATTTTATTTTTTTGTACCTCAACGTTTTCTTTGATTTTCGGGAAGTAAAGAATTCCCGTTAAATTGAAGGGGTAATCTACATTTAAATGGATGTGAAATAAAGGGTCCTCGAAAGTTGCCGGATACAATTCGCGGTAAAAAGAATTGTAATCTTCGCTGCTTAAGTCTACCGGTGCTTTGGTCCAAGCTGGTGAAACATTGTTCACTTGATTTGGAACGTCGATTGCAACACGTTTTAATTTCCCGTCTTCGTCTTTTTCTCCTTCCGGAGAATCCACGTATTCCGTTTTATTTCCGAAGATGACAGGAATCGGCAAGAACTTACAATATTTCGTTAAGATTCCTTCGACGCGTCCTTTTTCCAAGAATTCAATAGACTCTTCGTTGATGTACAAAACGATATCCGTACCGCGTTCTTCTTTCTCTATTTCTGTGATGGTATATTCTGGAGAACCGTTACTTTCCCATTGTACGGCTTGAGAGCCTTCATGACGAGAAAGTGTTTTAATTTGCACGCGTTCCGCCACCATAAATGCGGAATAAAATCCAAGTCCAAAGTGTCCAATGATTTGTTCTGCACCTTCTTTTCCTTTGTATTGTTGAACGAATTCTTCTGCACCTGAAAAAGCGATTTGATTGATGTATTTATCGATTTCATCAGATGTCATGCCAATTCCATGATCGCGAATCGTTAAGGTCTTTTCTTCTTTGTTTAAGATCAATTCTACTTTCAAATCACCAAGATCTCCTTTGAACTCTCCGCTTTTCCCAAGTACGTGAAGTTTTTGAGAAGCATCTACTGCATTCGAAACCAATTCACGAAGAAATATTTCGTGGTCGGAGTACAAGAATTTCTTGATTATTGGGAATATGTTTTCTGTTTGTACGTTTATTTGTCCTGTTTTCATGCGCTAAATTTATATTCAATGCATTGGTCAAGGAATATGCCAAGTAGGAAATCGTGACATTTTGACAAGTTTTGATTCTCTTTCGTCAGAATTCTTGAGTCCTAAGAAATAATTTGTCACTTTTGTAGCATGAAAGGATATGCATTCATTACCGGCGCAAGCTCCGGATTTGGGGAAGCCATTGCAGAAACATTGGCGAACGAAGGATACCACTTAATCGTTGCAGCGCGTCGAACGGAGCGTTTAACGAAGCTGAAAGATCGTTTAAGTGCTTTGCCTATTGAGGTTATTTGCATCACTATGGATGTGCGCAACGAAGAAGAAGTACAACAGGCTGTTATTTCCTTGCCAGAAAACGTTCAGAATTGCATTGAAATATTGGTTAACAACGCAGGACTTGCCGTTGGACGAGGTCCGATTGACCAAGGAATTTCCGACGACTGGGATCGAATGATTGACACGAATATTAAAGGACTGTTATATGTCACCAAGGCCGTTGTGCCTCTTTTGAAAAAACAAAAACACGGACACATCGTCAATATTGCGAGCATTGCTGGAAAAGAAGTATATCCCGGTGGAAACGTGTATTGTGCCAGTAAACATGCGGTGGACGCACTTTCACGCTCCATGCGCATCGACTTAGTTTCCTATGGAATCAAAGTGACCAACATCGCGCCTGGGGCAGCGGAAACAGAGTTTTCAATCGTTCGATTCAAAGGAGATAAATCCACAGCAGATTCAGTATATGAAGGTTATGAGGCCCTAAAAGCGCAGGACATTGCAGATAGTGTTTTATTTGCGGTCACGCGTCCAGCTCACGTCAATATTAGTGACATAACAATCATGCCGACGGCACAAGCAAGTGCAACCGTTTTACACAAAGAAGCTTAATTCCCTTCTGAATTCTCCGGTGCCTCTTCGGCTTCTGCTAAGGGCAACAAGTTTTGAATCAAATCATCGTAGCGTTGTTTGATGCGTTTTTTCTCATCTGCTTTAGCGAAGGATTTACCTTCTTCCAACTCAGCAATTTCTGCGTCAAGTGCATTCGCGGTTTCCAAATAGTTCCGCACGTTGAATTGAATAGCTTGTCTCACCCAATACTTGGTTAAATCTCCACCTATTTCATTGTAATGAATATAAACGGCATGAGATTTCTCTTGTAAATCAATGTTCATACGCATGATGAAAACTGCATAGGAAATCATGGTTCTTAATTCGTCGTATCCTTTAAAATCACTGTGATAGATGAGTTGATCTAGGTAGTCGTAATCCGAAGAATCTCCGATTTGAGCAATTACTTCAGCGATGGTTACCTTCAGTGCTTTTGCCGGCTCATTCTTCATTCCACGCGCAACTGTTAAGGCGTCTTTTTCATCCACTTTAATGTAGGACCCTAATCCAGAAGAGATTGCGTTAAACGACTTCTCTTTTGCGAGGAAAGATTTAAAGAAGATACTTGCCTCATCAGCGTCAATTAATTCTACGCAATTAATTGCCGCAGCACGAACATCGGATTTCGCATCGTTCAAGGCGATTTCTTTCAGTTGCGCAATGTAGGTTTTAGCTTTTTCTTTATCCATTTCTTTAGTCAGATTGACGGCAGTTAAGCGTATGTTCCAGAATGGGTCTTTCAAGGCATCTGCCAATAAACGATCGGATTTTTCTCCTGGGATTTTTGCGACACGAGCCAAAGCGGTATTGCGTGATTTCCATCGATTGGTGTTGTAAAACTGATGAATAAATTCATCTGTTGACTTGTCTTCAAAAATTTTCCCAAGTAACATTTGAGGCTCATCAAACAACACATTTTTAACGGCTCCTTTGATTGGGAAAGAGAAATGTTGTTCGATGGAATCAACAACAATACGTTTGGTGGTTTTTCCCGATTCATCCCAAATAGCGACATCCACTGGGAGTTTATAAATTGGGAAATCAGCATAATTTTGTGTTTGTTTTACGGTTAAAACGAGTGTGTTCGTTGTTAGATCAACAGTGTGACTTACGTCCAATACTGGGTGACCATTATTCAAAAACCATTGATCAAAGTACCAGTTAAGGTCCTCCCCAGAAACTTCCTCAAACGCCATGCGCAAGTTGTGAACCTCCGCGGCTTTGAATTTATTTGAAGTAAGGTAAAGATTCAATCCCTTGAAGAAGGCATCGTCTCCAAGGTAATTGCGCAACATATGAAGAATGCGTCCGCCTTTGTTGTAGGAATGTCCGTCAAACATATCTTCTTTGTCGTTGTAATCGTAGCGGATTAAATTGAAATAGCCGCCATTTTCAGCCGAACTAAAATAACCATCGGACTCAGCTTCCGCTTGAAAATCGGCTTCATCTAAACCAAAGCGGTGTTCGTCCCACAAGTACTGTGAGTAATTGGCGAAAGACTCATTCAATGGTAAATTCGCCCAAGATTCACAAGTGACTAAGTCCCCAAACCAGTGGTGAAACAATTCATGCGCAATCGTTGATTGATCATTTGCATCCAATAATTCGCGCTCTGTTTTGTACACATAATCACCAAAAATTACCGCTCCTGTGTTTTCCATGGCTCCGGAAACGTAATCTCTCACGACAATTTGCGAATATTTATCCCAAGCAAACTCAACACCCAAGCGCTCCGAGAAGAAACGAATCATTTCAGGCGTTTCACCAAAAATAGCTTTTGCATCTTTTTCGTACGCTGGCTCCACAATGTAATTTACTTCCATTTTAGAACCGTCCTTGCGTGTGTAGGAATCTTTTACTGTTTTGAATTCACCAACCGCCATCATGAATAAGTATGGCGCATGAGGCAAATCTTGTTTCCAATAATCTGTGCGTGTACCATCTGCATTTTTCTTAGACGAAATCAATTTCCCATTGGAAAGCGTCATGTATTTATCTTGAACAGTAATGAATATTTCCTCTGTTGTTTTTGCATTGGGCGCATCCACTGTTGGGAACCAAACACTGTTCGCTTCGGTTTCACCTTGTGTCCAGATTTGCGGCATCTTCGTTTTATCTTCTCCTTTTGGATTGATGAAGTAGAGTCCTTTGTCTGAAGTGATAGCAGCGCTTCCTCCTACTTTACGTTCATCTGGTTTGGACACATATTGAATCGTCACGTTAAATTTCTCATCACGTGTATATGTTCGGTCTAATTGAATGCGCAAATGAAGTGAATCGTTGTAGGTGTAATTCAATTTTTTATTGTTCATCTCAACGGAAAGAATATCCATTCCTTTTGCATCTAGAATTAGACTATCCGAAGTATAAAAATGTTGTTTAGCTGTTAGGATTTCTTTCCCATTTAAGCGTGAATGTTCCCAGTCGAAACTTACTTCTAGGCGTGTATGAACTAAATCCGTTTGCAAGGTGCGTGATGAATTGTAGATTCCACGCACGTATGGGGTTTCTTCTTCCATCATCATTTCTTCAAACTCTTCATCCGTAAAATCGCCTTCAGGCATAATTACATCTTCAACTACAGGTACTGACCAAGATTCCAATTCTTGAACTGATTCTTTCGACTGATGACAAGCCGTGATTAACAAAAATATTGAAGCGAAATAAGCGTACTTTATCATAGGAAGATATTTTAGACAAAACTGCAGAAAATAAATGAATTTACCGAGAATCTTGCTTGGAAACAAACGCAAGAAATTCGCTTTCGTTACTTTTGTAGAAAAAAAAGATGATCTCAATAGATACGTACAACTTCCATGGAAAACGCGCAATTGTTCGTGTTGATTTCAATGTGCCTTTAGACAAGGAAACAATGGTCGTGACAGACGATAAGCGTATTCGAGCTGCATTGCCTACGATTCAACACATTTTGAAAGCTGGAGGAAGTGTCATTTTGTTATCACACTTTGGCCGTCCAAAAGAAGGTCCTGAAGCGAAATTCTCTTTGAAACACATCTCAACGACAGTTGAGAAAAACATTGGCAAACCTGTTCATTTTGCGTCTGATTGCATTGGACAAGATGCCATTGAGCAAAGCACCCAACTAAAAAGTGGTGAAGTTCTTTTGTTAGAGAACGTTCGTTTTTATCCCGAAGAAACCAAAGGAGATCTTGGATTCGCGGAAAAATTAGCTGCTTTAGGCGACTGTTACGTGAATGATGCTTTTGGGGCGGCACATCGTGCGCATGCGAGCACTACGCAAATTGCTCGGTTTTTTCCTGAAGATAAAATGGTTGGATTCTTGATGAAATCTGAACTTGAAAGTGCGCGTAAAGTATTAAATCACGCAGAGCGTCCGTTTACAGCGATTGTCGGCGGAGCAAAAGTGTCGGACAAAGTATTGATCGTTGAGAATTTACTAAATATCGCAGATCACATCATCATTGGAGGTGGAATGTCCTATACGTTCTATAAAGCACAAGGCGGTCAAATTGGACAATCATTGTGTGAGAATGAACGATTAGAAACATGTCGTGAAATTTTAGCGAAAGCGAAGGAAAAAGGAGTTCACATTCACTTACCTGTAGATTCTAAGATTGCCGATCGTTTTGCAGCAGATGCAGAGACGGCTGTCTGTTCGAGTAATCAGATTCCAGACGGATGGATGGGCTTAGACATTGGCACCGAAGCAGTAGCGACTTTCCGTGAGGTCTTATTGGAAAGCAAAACCATTTTATGGAACGGCCCAATGGGTGTATTCGAGATGGAAGCGTTTGAGAATGGAACAAAATCCGTGGCAGAAGCGGTAGTTGAAGCAACGTCGAAAGGAGCTTTCAGTTTAATTGGTGGTGGCGATAGTGCAGCGGCTGTCCAAAAATTCGGCATGAGTGACCACGTGAGCTATGTGAGCACAGGTGGAGGAGCATTGCTAGAATATTTCGAAGGAAAAATACTTCCAGGCATACAAGCCATTGAAGACTAATTTGCTTTAACTACGTCCACTAAGCGATTAGAATAACCAGCTTCGTTATCGTACCAACCAACAACTTTTACGAGTCCATTAAACACTGTTGTCAATTCCGCATCGAATAAACAACTGAATGAACTTCCGATGACATCACAGGAAACAATTGGATCTTCGGTATAACCAAGGATACCTTTCATGTCGGTTTCGCTGGCTTTTTTCATTGCCGCATTGATTTGTTCCGCCGTCACCGCTGATTTCGTTACGAGTGTCAATTCTGTTACGGATCCATCAGTCACGGGAACGCGGAAACTTCCACCGGTAATTTTCCCTTTTAAATCAGGAAAAATACGTGTGATGGCTTTTGCTGCTCCAGTTGAGGTAGGAATAATGCTATTCGCAGCGGCACGAGCGCGACGTAAATCTTTATGTGGGGAGTCGTGTAAACGTTGATCCGAAGTATAACTATGAACAGTAGAAATGTAGGCAACTTGTATGTCCATCAAAGACTTCAATACCTTCACCATGGGTGCAACATTGTTCGTGGTGCAAGAGGCATTTGAAATCACCGCATCACTAAAATCTACTGAATCTTCATTTACTCCCATTACAACGGAAGGAATATCTTCATCGTTTGCCGGTGCCGAAATAATGACATTTTTTGCTCCACCAACTAAGTGTTTGGAAGCGGATTCCCGTGTTAAAAACAATCCTGTTGATTCCAAGACTGTTTCCACGCCATAAGTAGCCCATGGAATTAATTCTGGGTTTCGCTCACTGATAAAGACGATTTTTTTTCCATTTGAGAAGTGAAGTTCATTTTCATGAATTTCAAATGACAAGGATAAATTTCCATGTATTGAATCATATTTCAGTAAATGAGCTAAGGTTTTAACGTCTGCTAAGTCATTCACTAATGCTACATCAACTTGGGGGTCCAACAATGCAATACGAGTGAAACAACGTCCAATTCTACCAAAACCATTTACACCAACTTTCTTCATCATTTGAGGTATTATATCCACACAAAATTACACAACCAAGCCGAAATAAATAACAATAAAAAAGAAAAAGTGTTCAAATGACACTTTGAACACTTTTTGACCTGAATATCTGAACGTTATTTAATTGAATGTATAGGTATTTCCGTTTACCGTAACCGTAAATGTGGCGTCACAGGTGCCCGATCCGTAGTCAAGTACACGGACAGGATGATTTTCTGGTGTAATGTCAATCGTTCCACTTACGGGGAATCCACATCCCACTTTAATGTGCACCGCTGCGGTAATATTCGCTGTATATCCACCTCCAGATGAAAATACGCCAGTTGCTGTTCCAGTGATATCGTATTCGTCATCAAAACGATTAAATAAGGTATTGAAACCATCGGTCCAAGTTCGAACACGCGTAGATGTATAAATCATCGTCTCTCCAGATGTCAGCGTCGCGACACCATCGATTTGCACATTGAAATACGGTTGTCCTGAAGCATTTAAACCCATGTTCTCCACTGTTTTCGTTCCTTCGATTTTGATGTCATTCACGTAGTAATCGACAGGAGTATGGGTGATGATTGTTCCTTGAGCGTGATAGAATCCTGTATACGTTGTCACAATTTTACCACGTCTTGTTTTTCCATCGTTGCAATCGCAATTAGTCGATCCATAATCAACGGTGACTGTTTTTAGTGACCCGGTTGTATCGATGGTAATGATCACATTACACGCCGTTTTCACCTGAACTGGTTTATCGCCAGGATGTGTAACTATGACACCTCCATTTTTATAATACACCATGTTTCCTGTAATTGCTTGATCGGAAATATTGGTCATTTCATCAAAAGCCGATTCAACTTTTTGGTTGACTTCAGCTGATTGATCTTTGTCGTAACGGAATTTACCACAGGCGCTGAGCACAAGAGAAATTCCCAAGCTAAATAGAATTATTTTTTTCATTGTATTTGATTTTAAGACAAATTATTTACACAAAATTCTTGCCAAAAATACTTACAAATTCAATTTTGAACGCACTTCTTTAGAAATACCATCTTTATGTAAATAAATGTTGATGGTTTTATATTTAAAGTAGTTTTCAGATACGTATAAATATCCTTTTGGATAGTTGGATGTCCCCCAAGAATTTTTCACCAAGAAATAATTCACGCCATTTTGATCTGTAAACAAACCAACGATGTGCATTCCATGGTCATCAGTAGTTGTTTTGTTGTCGTACGCTTCTTGACGCAATTCTGGAGTGATTTTCAATTCCGTTGTCGGTTCCGTAAAGGCATTCGATTTACGTTCTGCCCCTGCGGAATTGTATTTTTTATCATCTTTCCCGGCAACTTCCACACTTTTAGGATCTGCTGGAACGATTGCGATACCATTTCTAAAACTAAATCCTTTCTCAGAAACATCTGCGCCCCATGCAATGGTATATCCATTTTTCAAGGCTTCCTTTGTTACTTGAACGAGGTCGTCCATGGACACGTTATAACTTTCTCCCCATGCCCAATTATCAGGAATTTCCAACATACATTTTTGATACATATCGTGGTTTGTAAACGACGTTAAGGAAACATAGTTATCCATATTCAATTGCACATGTTCAGCAAATGATTTTGGCGTGTACTTTTCACCTTCAAATTCGAACGATTTGACATCTTTTCCAATGTATTGATCAAGGATTTTATTGTACTCTTTTTTCCATGAATCAGAGATGCCTTCTGGCGCGCCTAAATTCGCCATGATATCTAACATGATTTTGTTCAACTCAGTGAACATTTCAGCATGATTGTAGGTCTCCGTTTTCTCGAGTCCAGTGTAGTTATCGTAGGGAACGATTCCATATTTACGAATCACTAAAGGAATATCATGAAAAGCACCACCTTCACTAAAATTCGTTTTCCCATCCATGCGAATGTATTTTTCCGCTTTCATTTCATATGCCTTGCGAACGGTATACATTTCTGAAAGCACGATGTTTTTACCTACACCTAGACGCATTAATTCCGATTCAAAGAAGGACATTCCAGAAAAGGACCAACATGTTCCGGTATTTCCTTGGCTTTGAACAGGTGTTGCATCTAATTGCACCACTTTTTCAAATGTGTATTTACTTCCGTCCGCATTGGTAACTTGCGCAAATGACAGTGACGCACCAAAAAAGATTGGCAGCAAAAAATTAATTGATTTTTTCATGTGTTGAGTTATAGTTTACAAATCCAACCATCCATTCCTTGGGAAATGACTTTTGATTGAATTGCTTGAATTTCACTTTGATTTGTTGCTGATCCTGCGCTCACACGAATGAGTGCTCCGCCCGGCAAAGTGTGTGCGTTGAATCCACTTGCTTGTAATTTTATGACGAAATTTGTTGCATTCCTTTCATCTGAAAAACACCCAACGATGTACTCAAAATTCGCTTGAAAAGGTGCTTGCTCTACTTTTGGAGCAGTTGTTTCGGTTTTAGGAACTTGTACCGCAAAAACAGTAGATTCATCGTATTGATAAAGTCCGATTCTCCCCGGTTCAACAGAAGAAAGTTGCTCAGCTATCTTTGATTCATTCTTCAGGGCTTTTTCGAAAGGATTCAATGCATGTTTCGCATACCTAACCTCGATATTTCCTCTTAAGGGATTAAAATCCTTGTAAGAAATAAGTCCTGAATGCAACACATCTGTTTTCATTGGAATCCAAAATGAATAAAACGCAAATGGCAGAAGACAAGCTGCAGCGGCATACTTCCAGAATTTACTTGGATTTTTATCGTTTTCGAAAGTCCTAATTTCTGGATTCATGTCAATAATCGGAGTTTCTTCCAACACTTGATTCGGCACGAATATCACATTCGTCAATCCATAAGAACTTAATAGCAAATTGAAATGACGGTCTTGTTCGAATCGAACCACGCCATCCGTATCTTTCGAGAAAACACCCAACTTTGGAATGCTTACTTGTTTACCTAGGGATAATTCAGTATTTAACTGACTTGTAAATTGCGTTAATTCAGATACTCCTTCTTGGTAATAAAGTCCATTTAAACGTGCATACTCCGCAAGCACGAGTCCATCATCATTGATTAGGTTACGGTTGAAAAGTAATTGTTTGTAAGGTGCTTGAATAATTCCTTTATCGAAGTCAATTTGAGCAGAGATGGTTTTAGATACAAATCCACCAAAATGAGGAACTACGACACAGTTGTGACGTAAAATCAATTGGCAAATAACTTCTTCAAACGGGATCATTTACCAAATTTACAAAAGAAAGATGGAATTACAAAAAATGAAGAACATTCTCCACATCTTCTGGGACATCAATGTTGGGCGTTTCTATGTTAGTCTCCACGACCTTGATTTTATATCCATAAAATAGCCAACGAAGTTGTTCCAAGGATTCTATTTTTTCTAGTGCAGTTGGTTGCAATTGGCTAATTTCTAATAAAGTTTCAGTGCGAAATGCATACAATCCAATATGTCGAATAAAGGGATAACTCATTAAGTGATTGCCTTGGAAATGATTGCTATTCGGCACAGCACTCCGACTAAAATACATGGCGTTTTGATCCTTGTCCAAGACGATTTTTATACGGTTCGGATTCATTAAATCCGCTTCATCGCTTGTTGGGATACCTAATGTGGCAATATTCACCTCTGGGTTGACAAATGCGCCAAGAAGTTGCTCAAGTTGCATTGGATTCACCAATGGCTCATCTCCTTGAATGTTAATGACCACATCGAATCCTAGATTCAATCGTGCCACTTCTGCACAGCGATCAGTTCCACTTTGATGGGATTCATTTGTTAAACAAACATTTCCGCCAAAACGAAGAACCTCATCTACGATGCGTTGATCATCGGTAGCTACAATGACTTTTGTTAGTGATTTCGTTTTTAATGCGCCTTCATAAACCCGTTGAATCATCGACTTGCCTTTTAAGTCGATCAATGGTTTTCCCGGAAAACGAGCGGAAGCGTATCGAGCAGGGATGATTCCTAGAACTTTCATTAAAATTTCATTTGTAGTTGTGCTATAAAGTTTCTCGGAGGCTGAATGTCACCTGGTCGAGTTGAATATTCAGCATTAAATACATTGTTTACAATAAAGCTTACACGGAAATTATCTGTGATTTTATAGGCAATTCGGGCATCAAAAACGAGGTTTCCTCCATTATACTTTTGTCGGTATTCTTTAAGTCCAGGAAGGATATAAACGGTGCTATTTAATGCTGGATCTAGGTCTGACACAAAAACGCGGTCAATGTTACGCATGAAACTATTGTAGCGAGATGATACCCCAAAACTCCATTGTTTATAATTAGCTTCTATATCTGCCTTGGCTAAGTGTTTAAAGCGGTATTTCAACATATTGGTGGTTGTATCGGAATACGTTGCTGTGTAAAGTGAGTTGTTATTTAAACTGATGGGATTCATGTACGTGTATCCAAGCAGGGATATTAATTCTACATTTCCTAATTTACCCATGGAATTGAACGAGAAATCCAATCCGGAAATCCTTGCTTTCTCGACATTTTGCGCTTGGAATCCAACCCAATCGCTTACGTTGTAATTACCGCTAGTCAAGAAGGTAATGTCTTCTGCACTCGGATTAATCGGATTCAATGGTTTTTGTGAAATGGGATTAAAGTAAATGAAGGAAAACTCCATCATGTTACTATATTGATTGACGAATGCTGCCAGATCAATGAATCCTTTCCAAGAACCAATTTTCACTCCTTGTTTAATGCCAATTTCACCTGCCCAACCAATTTCTGGGGTCAAATATGGATTCGGAAAAATATTCAAGGCACCTACAGATGTTTGGGTGTAGCGTTCAGCCACCGACGGATAGCGAATCCCTTGTCCAAAAGAAGCGCGTAAATGCGTGTATTTTGCCGCTTGATAATGAACACCTGATCGAACAATGGGGTAAAAAGGAATTTTGATGTTTTTCTTTTCCGAAATCATAAAATCGGTATCTCCGCTTTTTCCATCCATTTGAAAATATTCTAGACGTGCCCCGGCACTGAAGTCCCATTTACCTTTGTGTAATTCAAGTTGGGTGTATAGCGCAAGGTTCTCTGAATTGTGATCGCCAAATAAATTTGAACGCACTACATTGTAGATATTGGATGCACCCGAAGTCATGGTTCCACCATTTTTAAATTGCTTTTGAACGGAATAATCGGCAAAATAAATCACCGCACCATTACTTTGACTAGGATTATTGATGTTCGCGTTGTGTGCGTAATATACACGTGTCTTCAGGTGATGTAAATTGTTCTTTTTATCGATGAATTTCACATACGGATCAATAAATAATCGCTGTCCAATATTGTAGGTAAGTGTGGAGGCAGCATTGCTTGTGTCTGCTCCACCGCTGGGGATGTATCCCAACGAATCACTTTGCCAAATCAAGAAACTACCCGTTTTCTGTGCTTGATAATTGAATCCAAGACCAGCTTTCAATCTCGTTGCCGATTTAGGACGAAAATAGATGGTTCCGCTCACGCGGCCACGGTTTTCAATTTCCCCTTGACGATAGCCGTCATTTTTAAATAGGGTTGTAGAAATCGTGTAACCCGAATAACGATTCATTTTGGAGTGATATGCCTCTACTTGTTGAAACATGGGCGACTTATTCCACCATTTGAGACTGGCTCTAGCTGGATCACCGTAGATGCCATTTTGGATTTTAATTTTCGTTTCAGGAGTTGATTTCGGTTCTTTTTCCGCTAAAGCAATCACTCCGTTTAACGCTCCACTTCCGTAAAGAACAGAAGATGCGCCTTTCATCACCTCAATTTGTGCCGCTTGTTCCATTGGGATGGCGTTCCATTGAGTGTCACCTGCATAACCCGAAAGTAATGGCATTCCGTTCCACAAAAGTAAGACTCGACTTCCTGTTCCATAAGCGAATCCTGAACCACCTCGAATACTCACTTGTCCATCCATGGTGTTCACACCAGGTGTTTGATCTACCGCTTGCTCTAAGTCCGTAATTCCTTTGTTGTCAATTAACTGTGGCTTGATAATTTCCATCGAAACTGGTATTTCTTCAATCGCTTGTTTGCGTTTACCAGCACTCACAACCACGGTTGTCTCGTCCTTAGTTCTCGGTTTTAAGAGAATCGTGATTGGACCAGTTGAATTAATTTCAATGGTGTCATTAACAAATTGAATCATTGAGACAATGACTTTCACTGGATACTTTGCCGGTGTCAAAGTGAACTCACCCGCGTAATTTGTTAGGGTTTTTTGTCCATCAGTGGACATGATTTTTACGTTTTGGAGTGCTTGATTATCCTCTGAACTGAGGACCGTTCCAGAAATTTGGCCTTGAACAATAAAAGCAAACAAAGCTGAAAATAATGTAAAGAATATTTTAACCATAATAACGTAGTAGGATGTGAAAATAACGAATTCAAAAAGAAATTCGTGTGTTGTGGGCGAAATTATACGTCGTACTGTAATTGAAATGCGAAATTTCGCGGCGCCTGCACATCTCCAGGACGTGAAACATATTCTGCATTTAAAAAGTTATTGGCGATAAAATTAAGTTTCACACCTTTTTTAAGTTCATAACTCAAACGTGCATCGAATACAAAAACACCTTGGTTAAATTGTTGTCGGTAATGTTGCATTCCGACAAGTAATTCGGTGCCCAAGACGCCTACTTCAAATGCTCTATCAATGTTGCGCATAAAACTATTGTAGCGCATGGATCCACCAACGCTCCATTTTTTGTAGCTCGCTTGAACATCCGCTTTTGCGAGATGATTGAAACGGTATTTTAACATGTTTGTTGATGTATCGGAGAAAGATGTTCTATAAATCGCATCGTTATTTAAACTTATTGGATTCATATAGGTGTAGCCGAGCAGAGAAACCAGTTCTACTTCACCAATAGTACCAGAGCTATTGAATGAGAACTCAAGTCCCGTAATTCTCGCTTTCTCCGCATTTTGCGCTTGGAACCCAACCCAATTATATAAGTAGTTAATGGCATTTGGGTCATTTGTTTGAAGCACTGCCATTGTATCCGGTTTGTACAAGCCAAAAGCAAATTCAGTCATATTGCTATATTGGTTCACAAATCCAGCCACATCAATCATACCCATCCATTTTCCAAACTTGAGGATTTGTTTCCAGCCTATTTCACTATTCCAACCTGTCTCGGGGCGTAACTCTGGATTTTGAAATATTCGAACACCACCTACGGATGCTGAAATATAACGCTCTGCTACAGCCGGGAAACGAATTCCTTGTCCAAATGACGATCTTAAATGTGATGATTTGTTAATGGCATAATGAGTGCCCATGCGAAAAATGGGGTAAACAGGGGAAGTGAATTTATCTAAAATGACAAATTGCGTCTCTGGTTTGGCTTGATCTAATTTACAATATTCCAAACGGAGTCCGCCAGTTAGATCTAGTTTTTTTAGTTTCGTTTCCACTTGCTGGTAAAATGCCAAATTATTGCTGAGGTGATTACCAAAGACATAACTGGTCACCTTGTTGGTCATGTTCATGAATCCAGAAATTAAATTGGTGTTTCCAATTTTTTTCTGGATGTTATAATCTGCATAATACATTTCTGCCAATGAGGCATCGTATACTTTGTCTGAATTGCCCGTAGTTACCAAATAATACCGTGTACGCAAGTAGTGTTTATTATCATGTTTATCAATGAACTTCAGGTAAGGATCAACGTTCAATCGAATTGCTCTTTGACGGCTCAAGGTATTATCTAAGGCTTGATATCCCATCGAATCATTTTTCCACAGAATAAAAATTCCTTTGTCTTGCCATTGAAATTGGTAGCTCATCCCCAACTTCATTTTTGGGTATTTTTTTGGGAAGTAATACAAAGAACCGTTAATACGCGCGCGTTTTTCATCATTTCCATCTCGGTAACCCTCATCGATCAGGCCATTGACTCCGATGGTATAACCCAATCTTCCTTTCGATTTTCCGTAATAAACATCCAATAATTGCGTGGTTGGATTTCGGCTCCACCACTTCATGGAAGCGCGTTTTGGATTGCCATAAACACCTGTTTGGCATTTGACGGTTAATTGTCCTTCTGGTTTCGCTTCTTTTTCCGTTAGCGCAATAATTCCATTTAAGGCGCCACTCCCATAAAGTACCGACGAAGCTCCTTTCAAAATTTCAATTTGCGATGCTTGTTCCATTGGGACCGCATTCCATTTGACATCGCCAACATCCGGTGAAAGCATGGGTATTCCATTCCAAAGTAACATCACTCGACTACCTGCGCCGTAAGCGTAACCTCCGCCTCCGCGAATGCTCACTTGTCCGTCCATGGTAAATACTCCAGGACTTTGATTTACGGCCTGCTCGAGATTCGTAAATCCTTTGTTTGCGATTAAAGCAGGTTTTAAAATTTCTATTGAAATGGGAACGTCTTCGATGTTTTGATTTCGTTTTCCAGATGTAACTACCACTGTTTTTACATCCTGGGAAAGTATGTACAAGGACATACTCACATATCCCATTTGTTGAACCCGAATGGAATCCACCTCGTATCCTTTTTTCTGAAAATAAAGTGTGACTGGTAATTTTTTGATAGGAATAGTAAAGGTTCCATATGAGTTAGTTTCAACCTTTTCATTTTCAGATGATTTCACCAAAACCTGAGAGATTACGAATTGTGATTCCTTGTCAAAAACCACACCAGTGACTTGTGAAAAAATCTGCGCTTGAAGAATACAAAAAAATGTGAGAAAAAAATTTTTCATGCTGAAAAGCCTGATGTTTTTTGTTAACTTAATGTTACGAATCTAATCATTTTATTCAACTTTATGTCACTTGAACTTTACAAAATCGCCCTTGGACAACTGAAAGGAATTGGCCCTTCACGAGCAACAAGAATCTTAGGGAAATTATCTTCCCTATCGGATTTATTCACACAAAACGACCGGGAGCTTCACCTTCAAACCGGAATTGCTCGCTCGATTTTGAAAGAGATGAATAGAGATGAGGCCTTACGTACTGCAGATAAACAACATGCCTTTAATGTTAAAAATAACATCCGCTCCCATTTTTTTATGGAAGAAGATTATCCAAGAAGATTACGACAATGTCCAGATGCCCCAATTGTTTTGTTTTCGAAAGGATTAAAGGATTTAAATCAGTCCAAAGTAGTGTCGATTGTAGGAACAAGGAATCAAACCGAATACGGACGAAAACTAGTGGAAGATTTGTTAGAAACGATCCAATCAAAGGACTTAACCGTGATTAGTGGTTTAGCTTATGGCGTTGACATCCATGTCCATGAAACCTGTGTGGAAAATGGCATTTTTAATATTGGTGTTTTTGGACATAGTTTAGATCGGATTTATCCATACCAACACCGCAGGGTCGCTGAGAAAATGCTAGAAAATGGTGGGTGGATTAGTGAGTTTATTGTTGGTACTAAGCCAGATAGAATGAATTTCCCGATGAGAAATCGGATTATTGCCGGAATGTCTGATGCGGTCATTGTGGTGGAAAGTAAAACGAAGGGTGGATCCATCATCACTGCGGAACTAGGGAATGATTACAATAGAGACGTTTTTGCATTTCCGGGAAGCGTTCATCAAGAACAATCGGAAGGGTGTAATTGGCTAATTCAAAAGCAGAAGGCGCATTTGATCCAAAATGGAGCGGATTTTTTAACATTTATGAACTGGCATTTAGAGACAACGGAAAAACAATTATTATTATTTCCTGAACTCGACCAAAATGAATTAACCGTTTACCAAGTGCTCGCGGAGATGAAAGAGGCGCATATCGATTCGATTGCGCTAAAATGTGGCCTGAGTACCTCTCATATTAATGTGTTGCTTTTTCAACTAGAAATGAAAAATATTATTCAAGCAATCTCGGGAAATCGATTCAAATTAATGTGGAAGAATTGTGCGTAAATACGGCAGAAAAACAACACATGCCACGACAACAGAAAAAATACTTGCGAGTAAAACAGCTCCAGCGGCTATGTCTTTCAGTATTTTGATTTTCGGGTGGTATTCGGAACTGATCAAATCTGCTAGGTGTTCAATGCTCGTATTCAAAGCTTCCATCGTGAGCACCAAGGTAGACGCGGCAAGAATCCAAAGCCAATTATACAATGTTATCTGGACATAAAGACCTGTCAAGCAAACGCAGAGAAACACCACACTTTGAATGCGTGCATTTCTGCTTTCTTTTAATAGAGACTGTATTCCAATAAGTGCCGATTTCAAAGCGGAAAAGAAGTTGGTGTGTTTCATGTTTGAAAATTAGTGAAAAATAGAATTTTGACGTAATTTTGTGCCTACGTTCATTAAAATAAACTTATAAAGAAAGGTGGAGGGACTGGCCCTACGAAACCTTGGCAACCTGCCTCATGGAAAAGGTGCCAAATCCGATTCCATTTACTTGGGAAAAGATAAGTTGAAACGATTCCGTTTCCGACACATTTCTTTGTTATTACACCCATATGAAAAGCGCTTTAGAAACAGCATTAGCAACACGTATATTAATCTTAGATGGAGCCATGGGCACCATGATTCAACGGCATCAATTGGAGGAATTTGATTTCCGTGAAGGGGCATTTGAACAACACGACAAATCCTTGAAAGGAAACAACGACTTGTTATCCATTACACGACCAGAAATCATCAAGGATATCCATCGCCAATATTTAAAAGCAGGTGCGGACATCATTGAAACGAATACGTTTTCTGGAACAACCATTGCACAAGCGGATTATGGATTGGAAGACGCTGTTTATGCGATAAACTTCGAAAGTGCGAAAATAGCCAAAGAAGTTTGTGCAGAATTTACGGATCGCACATGTTTTGTTGCAGGATCGATTGGGCCAACGAATCGAACCGCTTCGATTTCACCAGATGTGAATGATCCGGGTTTTCGTGCGGTCAACTTCGACGACTTAGTGCTTGCCTATAAACAACAGGTGAATGCACTTATGGACGGTGGTGTTGACATTCTATTGGTGGAAACAGTTTTCGATACTTTAAATGCGAAGGCAGCTTTATTTGCCATTGACGAAGTATTCGACGAACGCAAGACGAAAATTCCGATTATGGTTTCGGGCACAATTACCGATCAAAGTGGGCGGACATTAACCGGTCAAACCACCGAAGCATTTTTAATTTCCCTTTCACATATGCCCTTGCTTTCTATCGGATTAAATTGTGCGTTGGGAGCTTCGATGATGCGTCCTTATTTGCAAATTCTGAATGAGAAATCGACGTTTGCAGTGAGCGCGCATCCAAATGCTGGATTACCAAATGAATTTGGTCAGTACGAAGAAAGTCCACAATTGATGGCAAAGCAAATCAAAGCCTTTCTCGATGAGGGATTGGTGAACATTATAGGTGGGTGTTGCGGGACAACACCTGATCACATCAAAGCCATTGCAGATATGGCGAAAAACTACCAAGCCCGCAAAATTCTCTCCTAATTTACGACCTCATCAAGAATAAAAACATGTCAAACTCATTGAAATTATCTGGATTAGAACCACTCATCGTAAGTCCGGAGAGCAACTTTATCAATATTGGAGAACGCACCAATGTGACTGGGTCCCGTGCTTTCCTTCGCTTGATTCAAAACGGCGATTATGATGCAGCGGTGGCTGTAGCTCGTGAGCAAGTCGAGGGAGGCGCGCAAATTATCGACATCAATATGGATGAAGGAATGATCGATGGGAAGGAAGCCATGATTCGTTTCTTAAACCTCATCGCTTCAGAACCCGATATTGCACGAGTTCCAATTATGATTGATAGCTCGAAATGGGAAATCATTGAAGCGGGATTGAAATGCGTACAAGGAAAAGGTATTGTAAATTCCATCTCACTTAAGGAAGGTGCGGATTCTTTCATTGCGCAAGCAAAAAAAATCAAGCGCTACGGAGCTGCGGTTATTGTGATGGCATTTGATGAAAATGGTCAAGCAGATAGTTACGAAAGACGTATTGAAATTTGTCAGCGCTCCTATGATATTCTAACCAAAACGGTTGGTTTCCCATGTGAAGACATCATTTTTGACCCCAATATTTTCCCAGTTGCCACCGGCATGGAAGAGCACAACAACAATGCCTTAGATTTCTTTCAAGCAACAAAATGGATTCGCGCGAATTTACCTGGAGCACACGTTAGCGGAGGTGTATCTAATGTTTCCTTTTCATTTCGTGGAAATAACAAAGTGCGTGAAGCAATGCATTCTGCCTTTCTCTATCACGCGATTGCACACGGAATGGATATGGGAATTGTTAATCCAAGTATGTTGGAGGTATACAGCGATATCGACCCTCAATTATTGATGTACGTGGAAGATGTGCTTTTGAATCGTCGTCCCGACGCGACCGAACGTTTGCTGGAATTAGCAGAAACGGTGAAAGGTGATGGAAAGAAAAAAGAAATTGACCTAAGATGGCGTGAAGCGGATGTCAAAGAGCGCCTCTCCTATGCATTGGTCAAAGGACTTGTTGAATTTATTGATGAAGACGTAGAGGAATGTCGACATTTATTTGTGCGCCCTATTGAAGTCATTGAAGGCCCGCTCATGGATGGGATGAACACCGTTGGTGATTTATTTGGAAGCGGAAAAATGTTCTTGCCACAGGTAGTGAAATCCGCGCGCGTGATGAAAAAAGCGGTTGCATACCTTCTGCCATATATTGAAGCGGAAAAGGACGGGAAAAGTTCCTTTGCTGGAAAAATATTAATGGCAACAGTAAAAGGTGATGTTCACGATATTGGAAAAAACATCGTGGGTGTCGTACTAGCCTGCAATAATTATGAAGTCCTTGATTTAGGCGTGATGGTTCCAGCGGAAAAAATCATTCAAAAGGCCATCGAAGAAAAAGTGGATGTCATTGGATTGAGTGGGCTGATTACCCCAAGTTTGGATGAAATGGTGCACATGGCCAAAGAAATGGAACGTGCAGGATTAAGTATTCCTTTGTTAATCGGGGGTGCTACAACATCAAAAGTTCATACAGCAGTAAAGATTGATCAATTCTACAACTCCGGACAAGCAGTCCATGTACTTGATGCGTCGCGATCGGTTACCGTAGTTGAAAGTTTACTTGGGTCAAAGAAAAATGCCTTCATTACAAATTTGAAAGATGAATACCAACGTTTACGTGAACACCATGAAAAACACCGTGCAGCGAAAGAATTATTGAGTTTGGAAGATGCCCGTGCCAATAAATTGCAACTCGTATTTAATCACGACACCATTGTAACTCCAAAAAAACTTGGCGTACACTCTTTGGATGTGGCCTTGTCGGAACTTGTCGATTATATTGATTGGACTCCCTTTTTTCAAACGTGGGAACTACATGGAAAATTTCCAGCAATCTTAAGGGATGATGTAGTCGGCGTGGAAGCGACCAAACTATTTGAGGATGCTCAATCCATGCTTACATCGATGGTGAATGAATCATGGGTGAAAGCGAAAGCAATTTTCGGATTATTTCCAGCAAATAGCATGGGGGATGATATTGAATTTACACATACAAATGCGGGAAATCAAGTAGCTTTTGTGCAACGCTCCTTACGTCAACAAACGAAAAAAGCCATTGGACAATCAAATATTGCACTGTCGGATTTTATTGCTCCTAAGGACTGTGGTATACAAGATTACGTCGGTGCCTTTGTCGTTTGCACAGGAATTGGTTTAGAGGAGCACATTGAACGATTTGAAAAGGATTACGATGATTACAGTTCCATCATGGTCAAAGCACTAGCCGATCGTTTAGCAGAAGCACTAGCTGAATACCTGCATCAATTAGTTCGCACGGATTATTGGGCTTATGAACATGTCCATTCTTTTTCGAAAGAAGAGTTAATTCAAGAAAAATACCGAGGCATTCGTCCGGCTCCAGGATATCCTGCTTGCCCGGATCATCTAGAAAAGTTAACAATTTTTCAGGCCTTAAATGCGACAGAATCACTAGGTGTTTCTTTAACCGAAAGTCTTGCCATGACTCCAGCTTCTTCCGTGAGTGGATGGTATTTTGCACACCCGGACGCGAAGTACTTCGGCTTAGGGAAAATAACAGAAGAACAAGTGTACGATATGGCAAATCGTAAAAATGAGTCCTACGACGCGATTGCTAGGTGGTATTCGTCCGTTCTGGTTTAACGCGCTTCGCTTTCAAAAACAGCATCAATGGAATGTGGTCCTTGCAAGGCTGCCTGAACGGCTAATTCATCACAACGCTCATTTTCTTGATGTCCGGCATGACCTTTCACCCAAACGAATTTAATATTGAATCGACTGTGTGATTGTAAATAACGCAACCAAAGATCTTTGTTTTTTTTGTCCTTAAAGTTCTTTTTCACCCAACCGAAGACCCAGCCTTTGGTGATGGAATCAATCACATATTTCGAATCCGAATAAACGGTCACGGGATATTTGGTGGCTTTAATTTTTTCAAGTGCTGCGCAAACGGCCATTAACTCCATTCGATTGTTCGTTGTTTTACGAAATCCTTCCGATAACTCTTTGCGTTGGCTGCCAAAAATCAGGATAGCGCCATAGCCACCCGGGCCTGGATTACCACGTGAAGAACCATCTGTAAATATTTGAATTTCTGACATTGTTATTTATTGAGTTTCCCTAAAAGCATTAACGCTGGAGGATTGATTGATCATTTAATCGGATTTTAAACGATTTGGATTCTGACTTAAAAAGGCGGTCCAAGAATCTCCTTTTGCTTTGTTGTGTTCACCGATTCCTTTGGAAAAATGGTGACATACAGCCGCTGCCAATCCATCGGTTGCATCCAAGTATTTCGGCATTTCCTGAAAGTTCAATAGCTTTTGAAGCATTGCGGCAACTTGTTCTTTCGAAGCTGCTCCGCTTCCAGTGATGGATTGTTTGATTCTTCTGGGTGTATATTCCTCAAACGGAATGTTATGGTTTAAGCAAGCTGCAATCGCCACTCCTTGTGCTCGACCAAGCTTCAGCATAGATTGAACATTTTTCCCAAAGAATGGTGCCTCAATGGCCATTTCATCAGGTTTGTATTCTTCGATGAGTCCATTTAATCGATCTAAAATACGCTTTAAACGATCCGGATGATTTTCCAATTTACTTAATTGAATAACGCCGAAGTTCAACATATGTAGTTGATTCTTTTTTACGTGAATGAGCCCATAACCCATAATAGTGGTTCCGGGGTCAATTCCAAGAATAATCTTGTCTTCTGTCATTGTTCGTTTATTCTGGTCTAAAGCTAATCAATGTTTGTAAATCAGCGTATCCAAGCGCGATTGAAACTTCCACTATTCATTCGCAGAACTGATATTTGCCTCTTCTACGAGCCCGTCTCCTCTCATTTTTAGCAATAATTGAATCAATGCAACGACATCTTTTTCACAATAAATGCGAATGCGATCTAGGGCTTGTTCTTCATAGTAAACGCGCGCCACATCTGCTCCGGAAATATCGTCCTTGGGCGTTGGGATATTAAACACATGACACAATAAAGCCAATGACGTAAATGCTTTATAGTCCCCAAACTTCCACAATTCTAGTGTGTCCAAGTGATTCACTTCCCACGGTTTTTTACCAGCAATATCTAAAATTGGCGGCAGCGAAATTCCATTAATCAACATGCGTCGACAGATGTACGGGATATCGAATTCTTTGGAGTTATGTCCACAAATTACATGGTAACTCGTATTGTAATGATCTTCTAATAATTTTTTAAATTGCTTCAATAAGGTTTCCTCGTCGTCATGCGCGAAGGATTTCAAACGGATGGTTTTTCCCGTGTTAGAATCGCGCACCATTCCAACGGAAATACAAATAATCTTTCCAAATTCTGCAAGAATGCTTCCTTTCTCATTGTAAATCATTTCAATGTTTTTCTCTGGGGAAACTTGAAAGCGATTTTTGGCATAAAAAAGTTCTTGTCCTTTTTCATCCAAATCTTGGTATTGATAAATTTGAGGCACCGTTTCGATGTCTAAAAACAAGACTTTATCAAATTGAATACGTTGAAGCATGTGGAATAATTTTAAAATGAATATACGTGAAAATTCTTGATTAATCGGAGTAAAAACGTGATTTTTGCTAAAATTGATATATGTCCGAGCAATTAATTATTTCTGGTCAAACAAAAAAAGAGAAATACGTTTCGCTATTGCCTCAAATCAAGGCATTGACCGAAAGTGAATCTTCCTTTATTGCAAATTTGGCGAATACTTCGGCGGCATTAAAGGAAACATTCGGATTTTTCTGGGTAGGATTTTATCTTGTAGAAGGTGAACAACTCGTTTTAGGTCCTTTTCAAGGTCCTGTTGCATGTACTCGAATTGCATTCGGAAAAGGTGTATGTGGAGCAGCTTGGGAGCGTAAAAAAGCCGTTTTAGTGCCCGATGTGGAACAATTTACGGGACACATTGCATGTAGTTCTTTGTCCAAAAGTGAAGTAGTGATCCCGCTGATACGAAACAATGAAGTCATTGGTGTAATGGATGTGGACAGCGATCAACTGAATGATTTCGATGAGGTGGATGTCAAATTTTTATCTGAACTTTGTACATGGCTCGTTTCCTTGCATTGATTTGTGTACTTTACCTTGCGTTTTCCTGTGGACAGATCGGGACAATTTCTGGTGGACCAAAAGATGACATTGCTCCTCAAATTACTTCATCCAATTTGGAGGACAAGCAACTAAATTTTCAAGAACAGGGAGTAAACATAACATTTGACGAATACATTGAACTAAATAAACCCAACGAACAAATCGTTCTCGTTCCAGCTGACGCAAAATTATCGAGTAAGTTATCCAAAAAGACCTTAGCTATTTCCTTTGAGAATTCATTAGCGCCGAACACTACCTATACACTATACTTGAATGGCGCGGTCAAAGATGTCACGGAAGGAAATGATTCATTGATGAAATTCACCTTCTCCACTGGAAATCAAATGGATTCGCTACGTTTTCATTGTTCGGTGTACGATGCCTACTCCAAAGCACTTTTACCTAAAGTAACTGTCGGTTTGTACGCGCAATGGGAGGACCCTAAACCACGTTATTTTGCGCAAAGCAATACCGATGGGTTCGTTTCCTTTGAAGCATTAAAATCGGGGGATTATTACATCAAATCTTTTGTGGATGTCAACCAAGATGGACAAATTCAAGTGAGTGAAAAGCAAGGTTATCGTTTTGAATCGTTGCACTTAGACACAGCATATCACGACACCTTGAAAATGGCCGTTTCTTTGCCGCTACAAGTTGATAAAGTAAAAAACGCACGTGTAATTCCCCCAGGAATAATAGGTGTTCACATTCCGGCTGAAATGCAACGTAATCCAATTAAATTGAATGGCCAAGATCTTGGAATCAATCAACTCATTGGAATTGGGGAAGATAGTTTATTGATTTCCATTGGGGAAGTAAAGGAAATAGATTTGCAACTAATCATTGAATCGGACACCATTCAAGTTCGAAATACGCCCAGACAGCAAGCTGCAAAAATCACCATTCAACACATCGAAAAAGAAGGACTACAAGACCGCCTTTTTTTCACCACAACGGATTTCATTCAGTGGATTGACACCTCCAAAATCACTTTAAGGAATGGAGATGACAGTAGTTTTGTTGCTTTCGAAGTAGATTACCTCGCAAACCAATTTGAAATTAGGCCAAAGAAATACGTGAGGAGAATGAAATTGACTCTTGTAGAAGGAGTAATTACTGGACGTACAACAAATAAAAATACCTCATTTCAAAAAGAAGTCACATGGAATCAAGACCGTGATTTCGGCGATTTAACCGTTCAACTGAGCGACACGATAAATGCAGGAATCATTCAAGTGATTCAGAAAAACCAAGTAATTCGCAGTGTTCCTTTCACTCTGACCAACAAACTTGATATTCCTAATTTATTGCCGGGAGAATACACCTTTAAGATTATTTTAGATCAAAATAAGAATGAAAAATGGGATCCGATTTCTCCTGAAGCGAAAACATTAGCAGAAGAAGTTTTGTTATTCATAGATCCCGTTAAAATTCGAGCAAATTGGGAAATTGAGAGCACATTTCAAGTGGCGATAAAAAAATAAAATGATTTAACTATTTTCACTATTAAGTGAGGTAAAGCAACTAGCAAAGTAATAATAAAACTCTTTTATTACAAATTTATGAAGGCCAAAAATTTCTTTCAGTCAACATTCACA